>Ga0209632_10001801_pt1 | contig 21226 bp, 20 predicted proteins | sample COG_10_FD_184754 | JGI IMG/M metagenome (GOLD analysis project Ga0209632, IMG submission 184754) | Pelagic Microbial community sample from North Sea - COGITO 998_met_10 (SPAdes) (version 2) | ecosystem: Environmental > Aquatic > Marine > Neritic zone/Coastal water | place: Helgoland, sampling... | reverse complement strand
GTTACGCAATGGTCATAGTCGAAATGGTTGTGAATACACCAGAACATGCTCTTCTGTATGGACTTCCGTTTGAGTTTATCCAGATGTCCATTTATGTCGTCGTTGTTCTTCAAGTTAATAACAGATAGCGTTGCGTCTATTGTTTGTTGGAACATGATTGCGTCTATCTCGAATAGCTTATTTAAGAAATATGACGGAATTTGGCAGTCGAGTAATCGAATCAACGTGTCTCCTTCTCCGCGATTGCGCGTTCCTTCCACCACGGTATGTGCAAAATTAATGAGAGTACTTTGGTCGTAATTATCAATATATTCGCTGCAAATAACCATTTTTTTATTGGTTATATTTTCGATTAGAACTGGTTTTGTAATGATTACTTTCTCGTAACAACTGGATAGTATATACATAATTTCGTAATATGTCTCGTCGAATATATCTGGTACGGAAAAAATGAGTGTTCCGCCCTTCTTTTGGAGTATAATTGAATATATAATTTTTGTTATGATAATGTCCTTCTCGCGTAGGAAAGGTATACCCGTCCGCAATTCACCCACTTCGTCGTTGCTCAAAAAGGTTATCAAATTGAACCGTCGTCCATAGTTTCCAGCCAGATAGTTTAGTGTGTCATGGTTCATGAAGTTGTACGAAATATATTCGTTGAAACATATGTTCTTGTGGTTAATTAAATAGTCACTGTTCTTTCGCCATTCATCGCTGTATATTCCCATATGTGTATCAGTCGTCCCGTTGCGACGGGAGTTCAAAAACTGAATAATTCCCGTCTGGCATTTTGAAAAATGGAACGTATCTATCGACCGACGTGTCTTGTAAGTATCAATAAAATTAAAAATATTGTTCAGTTCCCATATGATATAGAATGATCGATGAATCGCACCGAACTTGGTGACACATGATTTCACAGGTTCGTGTGTTACGTTGAATACATTTTTGTAGTGAAAATACTCTTCTTTGTATATATCCCACGTACTTTTGTTGTTATTTATAATATTGTTTATTCGAGATTCATGTATATATAGGGTCTGGGAATCACATACATATCCACGATTGCTCTCAACACATTTAAGGTTACTTGATATATTCGTGTAATTTTTTGGTATATAAAAATAGCTCATATTGTGTTATACATAGTATCGTGTTATTTCTAAGCCTGGGACAACTTAATCATTTTATTTAACTTGCGTATCTTGACACTTTTGCGTTCGACCTGGTCGTCGTCGGTGTCACCAAACTCTCGGTGCATATCTTCTTGTGTAACTTGTCGAACCTTTTTAAACACGAAATATTTATTGAGGAACGAAATTCCCTTCTCCCCCTCACTCATATCCAGAGAACATCCTATGTTTTTTCGGTCCAACTTTTTAGAAGATAGATCCGCGCGCATTAGATTAAATAGTTCTTTGAACATACCTATTCCAGATGGAAGTCCCATCTTCTTCGCATCGTCTATACCTACAATCTCAAACCCATAATTAGACATGATTCGCTCCAAATATGAAAAGTTCACTAAATACTCTTTGGTCATTTGATTTATGCTGTCTTGGAACACACTAATCTCGTACCCCAGACTGTTCACGTCGTTTGTGAATGTCGTATTTGGGTAGTCCTTTCGAATCTCCCACACCTTGTGTCCGTTTTTGGATACTGATGGACCATCACCTTCTTTTATGTCAAGAAGCTCTTTAAATATTGTTTCACCGTCGTAGCATGTGCCGATAAAATAGCCACCCACCTTTGTACATTCACTTATATTTCGCATAAAAGTCTTAAGTGTTTTCTTGTCTTCGAAGAAGTAGTGAAGAGCAAACTGACATGACGCCACGTCAAAACCGTCCTTTCCAACTCCGTATTGTTGATATACCCCATCGCCGAGAATCTTTTTGTCTTTGGGTCCCTCTCCAAATACTGCTTTGTTCACCTTCCTGGTCCCGTCAGTATCGAATGCGTCACCGCTCTTGATATGCTTTCCACTATCACCCACTACGAATAGCGCATCTGGTGTGTTTGTGTTGTCCCGTTTATTGTTAAGATACCTTGCACAAGCTCCGTCTATTTTATGCTCGATGTTGTCACGCGAAACATCAATTCCGTAAATAAATGACTGTCTGGCGGTTATCCATTTGGGAAAATCTCCTGCCTTTCCAACAGCGAAATCGATCAGTGTCCCACCTGGTTTTGTCACACACTTTATTAATAAGTTCTTAACAAATCGATTATGAAAATCCCGCATAGGCTGTGTGTTTGATTTTCTACACCCGGTGGTGTTATAGTATATGTCTCCGTCAACCACCTGTTCTGGAACCCCGTTACCTGTCTTTATCATGTGTTCGGTGATAGGATTATGGATGCTCTGCCAGTTGCTGTTTGCCACATGGTACGCATTCCCGAAATTTTTCATACCTGTTTTGAATTGGTATGTTTTATCGTGACGAACACGAAGCGGAATCCATTTCCATAAACCTTCGCGCGTGTCGTCATACGCAAACTCTACTATGGTATCATTCTCAATAACATCTCCCTCTGTAGTGAACATCTGTTCTATACCATTCGAATCTTTCTTAAGTTTTATATTACAGAACGATGCAGTTGGGTCATATGGGTTTGTTGGGTAAAATTCAACCGCTTGGTACTCCCCAACACCCAAATCATCCCGTTTGGGTATCTCACCTTTGTAAACCATCTCACATGGGTTCATATAGCCATGGTCTTTGTGTCCCTGACTGAACCCACACAGAAGTCGAATTTCTCGATACTTTGTTGCGGACTTTGTTGCACCCACTCCATCTTGATAAATGGTACGTATAATTTCATTATCGTCCTTTTCTTTTGAAAATGTAATAAGGAAATCAATCGTGTTAAATTCGGGCGGTTTCCACTTAAATGAACGATCCCATGTATGTCGATAGTTTAATGCGGGTAGATTATCTGTTGCGGGTGTGAATATGAGACCGTCTGTTTCATAAGAGTAACTTTCATGGTTAATACGTCCAAGAACAGACCGACAACACTCGAATATGTTCCTATTTTTATTGGCAACCTCGAATAATTTCATATCAAACCGCATTTCGTTCAAAGAACCCGGGGTTACACACTTGGCTTTCATCGAACTAATCACATCGCGTAACACGGTGTGGCGGTATGTTGTTTTTTTCCCACCACTTTCGCCACCAACGCCACCAACTGTGGTAGATGCGAATGGGTTCTTTCGACAGTCTCGTCCATTCACAAAATATACGTCAAATGCTGCGAAGAGCATTATCTGTTTTTTTTCTTTGTTATACATGATAAGCTCGCCATCAATAATTGAATTTTTAATCCTCTTTTCGGTTGTGGTAGACCCCGTGAATTTGATACGCATGTTGGAATCAATAAGGTATATTTTTCCTTTTGTGGATATATAACACAAGTTCCTCTCTCCATCCGCCTTGTCGGTAACCGTATAATCCGTTCGAATATTATGAATACTTGATGAATCTGTTTTCTCGGTAACATGTTTGGTTTGGAGTGTGTATGACGATGGTCCAATAAAATGTTGTGGATTTATATTAATGTTATTGCGACTGAATACCATATTCCCGTAATCGTTTAGAACGGTTCTCATTTCGCTATAGGAAACAGGGAATTTCGCCCCCTGAAGACCTTGTAGGACGATCTTTATTGATTTCTTAATTGATGTATATAGAGATTCATCTCCATAAATGGAGATAAATTTATCCGCTCGGTCGTTATCTACCTCTAACTCTATCTCATATGTCTCCATATTTTTAAACACTTTTGAGTCTTCCAAAATGTAATGTGATTTATTGAAGTCTGATGATTTAACGATGCTCATATCGCAACTTATCGGATATTCCGCATGTTTAAAGCGGAACCTCTTTATATACCTGAACGTCTTTTCAGTTTCATCCCATGAATCGATGATATTTCGTATCCAAGGACTGGTAAGTTGTTCTTTTTTTTCACTTTGAAGCGCAACGCGAAATCCAAAATCGTCTGAATTGTATGGATATATCCGGTCCGCTACCCCACCAACCTTGGACATATATGACTTATTTACAAATTCTACGTAACCACGCAGGGTTTCATCTTCGAGAAGACTGTTAATATTTTCCTTCCCACAGTATGCTTTAATAACATGATGTCCATTTAATTCGACACGGATTTTCGACCGAACCTTTTTTCCCTGCTTATTTATTTCGTTGTATCCAATTCGCATCATGTAATCTCCATGGACATTCTCACATGAAAACCCCATAGCCTTTAGATTTTTAATAACCATATCGTAGTCCGACTTTGTTATTTTTTTCTGGTTATTGACTGTTCTTGTACCAAATCTCACCTCCAGCTCTTTATTCTCATGCGTATCAGTATGTGAGATATAGCGTTCGATGATCGATTTGAAATCATTATCCTTACTTGACATATATAATATATATCAACTTTATATATTATATCTAAATCAATTTTATTCCCAAATTAATGGTAGTAACGTCAATCACACAGATAGAACGTTAAGTCAGCGTACATAATCGCTTTTGTTTTTGTTGAACCACTATCGTTGGTTGTTTTAATTTTCAACGTTTCACACATTTCCCTGAGTTGGGAAATCGTATATGCGGTAACCGATTTAATCGGTTTTTCGTAATTTTCCATCCTCATTCGCGTGTCCATATAATTTTTAAATACGTCCGCGTGAGTAGTTGATTCGAAACCATATACTCCATCACCCATATCATGAACAACTGGACACGTTTTTTTGTTGTCATGTTCCACTTCGTCATCGACGAGATGCAAGTAATATACCCGATTCTTTAAAAACATGAAGTCTATGTCGTGGCATATACATAACGCGTGGAACGTTTTTAACTCAATCGTTGATTCATTCAACAGATCATTCTCACATGTGATGAGTTTTTTTATACCATATTCCTTTAACTTGGTGCGGTTTTTCTTGATTATCTCGATGTTCTTTATTTTTTCGTTCTTTTCAGTAAGAAAAATGTTATTCCCGAGTAACTCGTATGTATCAACACCGTTAACAAGTATATAAAATATCCAGAATAGCGTGTCCCCACTCTTGGGCACAAATACATTCCTGTGAAACTTGTGTTTACACGAAGACGATTTGGGTTCGGGAACATCGCGTTCCAATCCACGAATTGTGTTCCGCATCATCTTGCTGGTAAACATATAATTCAATAAACTATCGATTATATGTTTCTTCTTCGAAGCAACCTGTGTAAACCCGGTTGTATCCATTATATTTTATATCACCGACTCTTTAAACCGATTGCGTTAATACACTACGTTACCGATGGTGTAATAACTATCTATCACTTTAGAAGTATTCTGTTTTTAACTGTTCCTTGATAGCCTCATCACAACCGAGCTCCTTCTCTTGTTTATTAACATGAATAATATAGTCATTAATTTCTTTAATAATATCGTCAGGAACGTCAGTCAGATTCACGAGAACACCATTCTTATTCTCGTTGAGTGTAACCCTTTCAGTATGACCCGATAAAATCTTGAGGATCTCCTTCTGATGAAACAAATCCATTAATTCTACAACCGTGCATAGGGATTCCAGATCGTTTACACTAATGCTATTCATATAGTTTGTATATGATGATATGTTTAAACGTTTTATTATATTATAAATCATTCTAATTCCATTCAATTCCAATAATCCAGTATGTCTAAGCACTACACATCTCACATGGATCTTCATTCTCTGTATCACCAGTATTTTCATTCTTTGTAGGGTCGACCGTAAATTGCTGAGCCTGGTGTTTCGCCTTTCTTCGTAAATAATACATTCCCGTCTTGAGCCCCTTATTCCAAGCATAGAAGTGCATCGATGTCAAATTTCCGTAATTGGGGTCAGAAATCCACAAATTCATACTCTGACTTTGACAAATGTATTTTCCCCGATCCGCTGCCATATCAATTACATCCTTCATCTTTATCTCCCATACAATCTTATACTTATTCTTGATGTCTTCGCTCAGCCCCTCGATGTGTTGAACACTCCCCTTGTTAACAATAATACTATTTTTTATATCTTCATTCCAAATTCCCTCATCAATAAGCGCCTTCATCAGGTATTTATTCACTACGATGAATTCACCCGCCATAGTTCGTCTGCTATATAGATTCGATGTAATTGGTTCGAAACACTCGTTGTTTCCAAGTATCTGCGCTGTCGAAGCCGTCGGCATCGGCGCAAGTAAAAGAGAGTTAACCATACCATATTTCATTATCTTCTTGCGAAGCCCGTCCCAGTCATATCGGTCGGTATCCGGCTTCACCCCCCAAAGGTCAAACTGGAATAGTCCCTTACTCATAGGTGAACCATCAAAACTACTATACGCACCCATCGTGTTCCATTTACCATTTCCCGTACCATCATTAGATTCGAATTTCTCAATCGATAGCTCACATGACATAGTACAAGCAGCAAAATATATAGTCTCGAAAATCATTTTATTCACCTCTTTGGATTCTTTGCTACCAAACGCGATGTCCATCTTGAAAAATGCATCAGCGAGCCCCTGGACACCAATACCAATCGGTCGGTGTTTATTATTACTGATCTTTGTTTTTTCAGTTGGGTAAAAATTCATATCAATAATCTTATTTAAATTCTCTGTAACCACCTTTGTAACACTAATAAGCTTTTCGTAATCAAACGTCTTTGTTGATTCGTCCACGAAGTTAGAAAGACTTATACTTGCCAAATTGCATACTGCTGTCTCCTTGTCATCGCTATACTCAACAATCTCCGTACACAAATTAGATGACTTAATCGTGCCAAGATTTTTCTGGTTTGATTTCTTGTTACACGCGTCTTTATAGAGCAAATATGGTGTTCCGGTCTCCATTTGACTATCCATTATAGAAAACCATAAGTCTCTGGCTTTCACCGTTTTTACAACCAAATCACTTCTTTCGTATTCCGTATATAATTTTTCGAAGTCGTCTCCATATACGTCTGCCAACCCAGGACATTTATTTGGACACATGAGAGACCAGTTTCCATCCTCATTCACACGTTTCATAAACAAATCGGGAATCCATAAAGCATAAAATAGATCCCGGGCTTTCAACTCCTCGTCACCATGATTTTTACGCATCTCAAGAAAAGAAAAAATATCGGCATGCCATGGCTCCAAATAGATAGCAAAACTTCCGTTGCGTCTACCACCACCTTGGTCAACATAGCGCGCGGTGTTGTTAAAGACCCTAAGCATAGGCACGATACCGTTGGATGTCCCGTTGGTTCCGCGAATTAACGTTCCGGATGCTCGAATGTTATGAATATGGAGACCAATTCCACCAGCATACTTGGATATGTTTGCGCAATCTTTCAGAGTGTTATAGATCCCTTCGATACTATCGTCCTCCATAGCAATCAAATAGCACGAGCTCATTTGTTGACACCTGGTTCCAGAGTTGTATAGTGTGGGTGTAGCGTGAGTAAAATACTTGTTGCTGAGTAAATCGTAAGTGGTCATTACCTTTTCCATATTAGAACCATGGACCGCGATGGATACACGCATCCACATATCCTGTGGTCGTTCAATAATCGCGTTATTTAATCTAAACAAGTAAGAACGTTCAAGGGTTTTAAAACCGAAATAGTCAATTAAATAATCGCGTTCATAATCAATCATATCCTGAATACGTTCCTTATTATCGCTAACTACATTCATGAAATCATCATTCAAAAAAGGACATGGTTCGCCACGGACATCTTTGAATTCATATAATAGTTTCATTTTTTCGTAAAATGATGTGTGTGTATTCTTATGGTTATTAGAAATGATTATCCTACCAGCAAGAGTTCCATAGTCTGGATGGACGGTGCATTGACTTGCGCATTGTTGGGCGGTAAGTTCATCAATTTGTGTTGCGTGTATGCCGTCATATAGCTGGTCAATTATCTTCATAACCAGCGCACTATACCTTATCTGGATGTTCGCTTCAGCACCGACCTTTTTGACACGAATCAAAATTTTATCGAATGCTACGTCCTGTCTTGTCCCGTCTCGTTTTATTACTGACATGTCGTCTTGTCCTGATGACATACTAATAACTATACTATGGATATTATTTTATATTGTTATACTATAATAATATCTATACATAATGTTACATAGGTTCACAAATGTATTATGGGTAATATTGTCTATTATATTTGTCTATGTAATGTTGAATGAAATATTACCATATAGTCGATGGTGTGGGGTCGAGAGTATGATCGGAACTATAAATGCCGACTTCCAAAATCCACGCGCGTATTTCCATCCGTTTACGACGGACTATGAAAGCTACTCGATTGCGTGGCTTCCACCATGGGATCCAAGAGAGAAGAGAGATGAAGAAATGCGGATTTCTAGTGTTCTCTCTATGTAATCAGAATGGTGCGTGAGAGTCGGTTGTCAGCATCATTATGTGTTTTGAAATCATACCTTGTTTTTTAACAAAATTCACTAGAACACTAGAAACGAAAAAATAAAACGAAAAAAATAATATATACATATAAATAAATAGATGAACACGTTAGAATTTCGTGACAAGATGCGCCATTTTTTCGCGGTGAACCAGATAAACATAGCCGAATTTAAACACCTCGTGGGAACGATCGTACTATTTACAAGCATAGGGGGTATACACGAAATAATACTGGATTATTTGAACATAAAAAAAGGATTTTACCTGATTTCGTATTACTTAGTTTTTGCTGTCATCGGTATATCGTTATATCTCAAGTTTATTTAATTCATCGGACATCGCCAATTTGGTGTCATCAAATGATTGAGTACGAACACGTAGCTCAAACCCAGGCATATTTGTTATTACTATTTGTTTTGTATCTGTATCTAACGACGTTGTTTCGTTAACAACGTTGTCATCATCGTCCAATTCAATAAGACATTCACTATTGTCATAGAATACCGATTGTTTCGCTCTCTTCTTTGCAGGAAGTCTATGTTCAAATCCTTCGACACGCTCGCGTTCGATTACTTTCCAGAATTCCTGAATCTTCGGTATCGCGTAATCCAGCCACATATCGTTTCGTAACACCAATACACAACTTATAACATCTAACTTCCAATATATTTCCTTCACAAAGAATTCTTCATCATATTTTTCAATTATATTAGCTTTCCACTCAATAAACTCGGTTTCCTCCATATCGATTGGTTTATACTCGTATATAGGGGATGAACCTATGTCAAACATCAAAATGATACCTTTATATTCATCTGACCCGGTCTTGATAAATGAACCATCATCAATAAATTCTCCACGACTCTCGTATTCTACAAACTTTGTTTCCAAGAAATCACATTCTTTGAGGTTGCATACATACATTTGAAACTGCATCTGTATCCAATATTCGCATTTAGGTGTACCAGTTATAACCCTCGATACAACATTTTTTATTTCAAGCATACGACCATATAGGTCATTTGATGGATCTATATTAATACCATCTGGGGATGCCCCTATACAAGATACATCACTACTCCTGATACAGCCAAATTCACCCACTTTGGTCGCGTACATACCCTCATATATTAAAACCGAAACCGGTTCATACTTCTGTCCGTGATGAAGCGGACTGCTTGTATTTACACACCCACCCGAAAACGACTTATGTGGGTTACACTTTTCAACGATAAGTTGATTTTGAGAACATGGTGTTCCAAATACCTTTCCTATAGAACTGGCTGTTAGAAACTCATGCCTATATTTATACCAGTCTTCGCTTCGTTGTTCGGGCTGGTATTTATCCCGTATCTGCTGTATTTTTATACTCATAACAATAACATCGGGTTTACGCCGTATCGCGTTCCCAATATAGCTTCGCCTTGGGGTTATCACCGTATAATATACCTTATAAGCAACGTCCAAAAACTGCTCACATACGTCTATAATCGCATCGTCATAAAGGACAAATCCACTTGAGATTTCTCCATCGATATTTTTCTTCCCAATATGATATTGATGTTTAATATGCTCTTTTAATACACCAGTCACACTCTCTTCGAGTTGATCTTCAAAGTTTTCGTGAATAAGTGAACCGACCTCTTCTTTCATATAGATATCGATAAGATACAACGTGTATTCAACAATATCGTCGTGCCATTCGGATATAGACAAATATATATGGTCACTACATGCTTTAATATTTTCCCGATAAACATGAATATTGAGTAGGTCCACCAACGAATTACTATGAATATCTCTAACTATCTCCATATAACAGTTTATATATAATATCATTAAACTGTTATATCAAATCAATTTTACACGGTGGATATTTTACCCATTTATAAAGATAACATTTCAATCATTCACCTTTACTGTGATATACCGTATTATTTATTCTTCCGTTGCGGTTTTGTTCGAACTTTTAATCGCACCAATAATACTAACTTTGGATTCCTCTATCTTATCCTGAATACTCGAAATCATTTTATTAGTCATGTCTTTAAATGCACCGACTGTTATTTGTAAATTGGTTTCATCATTAATACCAAAACCCAAGACTTCTGGGATGCCGAGAGCGGCATTTGGATCGACACTCACAGCTACGTCGTGTTTTACTTTGGTTAATAATTTATTCATTTTAACATTCTTGTATTGTTTAACCTCATCCTTCACTAGGGCTCTCGCCTTGTTCTCAGCAACCCTCTGACTATCATTCTCCCTAATCGCCTCCTTCACTATTTTCTTTAAAACATCAACATCAACATTGGTGAGACCAACGGTAGCAGAAGCTCTGGTCTTTTTATCACCCTCTTTCTCGTTCTCTTCATTCTTGTTCATTTCAGAATCCTTTTTGCGGGCAATCATTTTTCTAGCTGCATATTGTATTTTTCTGGCTTTCTCCATTTGCAAAGCTGTAATTTCATCAGGTGGTAAGTGTTTCTTTTTTTCACCAGAATCACTTCCAGGTGCACTTCCAGGGACGGGGACAGCAACATTCTCTCCCTCACCCTGTTCCTGTCCCTTAGCCTCAGCGGCAAGACTGATATTCTCCTCATCCTCAGCAACAGGGATAGCAACATTCGCATTTCTTTCAACATTCTCTCCCTCACCCTGTTCCTGTCCCTGAACCTGAGCCCGAGCCTGAACGGCAAGACGGATCTTCTCCTTCTCCTCCTCAGCCTCAGCGGCGAGACGTCTCTCCTTCTCCTCGGGAGTCTCGTTGCCTCCTTTTTGATTCTTTAGCGATTTTCGTCTAAGGTTGAGTCCTTTGGATTTGTTTGTTCTGGTTCCGCCCGTGTTTGGTTTAAATAACTTTGCCTTCCCACCTCGTCGATGGCGGGTTTGGTTATTTGATTTGCATAATTTCAGAATTTTATTTCTGGATAACTTCATATTAATATAAGGACATATAAATATTTTGCCTGTTACAAACATTAATTTTCTGGTTATATATTATACTATATATGGGAGATAATACGGATGATTTTCTTGATTGCTATGAGGTCAACGATAATGATGTGACTCACAAGAGTACTCGATCAAACGAGGGTGACAAATGGTTTTTTGGTCTCTTACCCAAGAGTGAAGAAAAAGGGGGTAGTCTATCTTGGACGATTGGCTCAACTATAACACTTGTGGTGGTGTTATCTGCTTTCTTATTGTTTATTTACAATAAGTACTTTGAGGTTGCTGGTGCTAGTAGTAATAGAATTGTTACTGGAGGTGCACCGTCGATTAGAAAAAAAAGATAGGTTTCTAATATATATTTTTGATTTATATAATTAATAATATATATGTTGGTTGGTTTAGTGTTTGTGATTAAACGGTTTCGCCTACAGCGGTTGCACCATGTGAGCGGGTGAGTGCCGCTTCGTAACTTGCGGGTGTTACGGATGATGACGACATGGGTGGGATGGAGCTGACGATCTCCTCTTCCAGCGTTTTCTCTTTGGGTTCGTTGTATTCTTTCATGGATGCAGCCTTTTTCTTTTCGGAAGCGAGACTGTGTTCCATTGCGTATGTTCCTGTGGACATACTAGACCTGCGGATCAATTCATATGCGGCTACCACACCAAGAACGATTAAGACAGAGTTTTTAGTATAAAATAGAGATAGTGCTACAGTAACGACGATTACGTTCCCGATGGTACTATCGATTGCTTTGGTTAGCATAGCGGGTGTCCTGATGTTTAGGACGATGTATGATACGAGAAGGAACACCAGTCCGTTTTCATAGGGGTTCTGGTTAACTACCTTGGAAGCGTCGTTGAATAATTTTCGGATTGCGAGCGCCATATATATCATATCGAAAGATTATAAATTTGGGTTATGGAAATTGAAAACAGAATAAAGATATTGTCATTACCACACTATATATAATGGATTGTCTGGATTCTCATAAGTCCCCGAAACAGAAATCAAAAACGAAACCAAAAACGAAACCAACGATGGCATCCGTTCCACCGCCGCTGGTCCCGCAGTTCAAGAACGCGTACCTTGGAAAGAAGGGGTATACGTTGTTTAAGAATGAACTTGACGCGGAACAGCTAAAGGAAATCCGGGACGACCTACTGGCTCGCCCATATGTGCCTAAATCACCGCAGCAGATGTCACCCTTTAAAATATATCGGGAGACACCGGACAAGCTCTTCGTTCCTCGGCACTACGGACTTAATAGGTTCGGTCCGCCTCGGCGCACCATGATAGCCGACGGCGAGACGATGGGGGATACGATGGAATTCACCGGCGGGCTCCGTGACTACCAAGTCAATATTGTGGATAAGTTCATGGTCGCAGCTGATAAGACGGGCGGTGGTTTATTGGAGATCGACACGGGATTAGGTAAATGTTTACAGATAAACACACCTATTATGATGTATGATGGGACAATTAAAATGGTTCAAGATGTTAAAGTAGGGGATATACTTATGGGCGATGATTCTACGCCCAGAAATGTTTTAACACTTGCCCGAGGAAGAGAGCAAATGTATGAAGTAATCCCCCATAAAGGAGACTCGTATACCGTAAATGAAAGTCACATTTTATCATTAAAATGGACTACAAGTAGAGGTAAAAATATAAAAAAATATGCTATTCGTGATATATCTGTATTGGATTATTTAAATTTGAGCAAACTTTATCGTGGGTGGTTAAAAGGATATAAAGTTCCTGTTGTATTTCCAAAAAAAGAAGTGAAAATAGACCCATATTTATTAGGATATTGGTTGGGAGATGGTGCATCAAGTGGAACACTTATATCAACACAAGAATCATATGTTTTAAAATATTTAACGGCGGATTGCTTCAAAAATAAACACCCATCGTTGTATTTACAATATACTGGTGCCCAATATGATTATCGTATTAATTCTTTTGGAAAAGGGTTCGGTGCAAGTAAACCAAATGAATTAATGGATTATTTGCGCTATTATAATCTAATACAAAATAAACACATTCCGCATGATTATAAATGTAATGATAGAACTACCCAACTCGAATTACTTGCGGGAATACTTGACTCAGATGGTTCGGCAATGTACAGCGGGTATGATCTTATTCAAAAAAATGAAAAGTTGTTTGATGATATAATATTCCTGGTAAGGTCGTTGGGGTTTGCTGCTTATAAAAGCCCGTGCAAAAAATCGTGTATGTATAAAGGTGAAAAAAGAGAGGGCACATATTATAGAACGTTTATTCACGGAAATGGGTTAGATGAAATACCTGTTAAATGTCCTAGAAAAAAGGTAGCACCTAGAAGACAGACAAAAGATGCGTTAAATACGGGTATAACTATAAAAAAATTAGAAGTAGATGACTATTATGGGTTTGAAATAGATGGAAACAGACGGTTTGTATTAGGTGATTTTACGGTAACACATAATACGGTAATAGGTATCAAGATTGCGAGTCGGCTGCGTAAGAAGACGTTAATAATTGTTCACAAGGATTTCCTTCTCACGCAGTGGATAGAGCGGATTGAGCAGTTTATGCCTGGTGCGCGTGTGGGGCGCATCCAGGGACCCAAGATTGACATCGAGGGCAAGGACATCGTTATTGCGATGTTGCAGTCGTTGTCGATGAAGCAGTACGATCCTGACCTGTTTGATTGTTTTGGACTTACTATTATCGACGAGGTTCATCACATGGGTGCGGAGGTGTTTTCGCAGGCTCTTCAGAAGGTGGTTACGCGTTATGTGTTGGGTCTGTCGGCTACTATGAACCGCAAGGACGGGCTCACGAATGTGTTTAAGATGTTTATGGGGGATATTGTGCACACGGAGAAGCGTGACACGAGCGAGGCTCTGGTGAATGTGCGCATGTATGAGTATCGTAATAGTGATGCTGAGTTTTCGGAGATGAAGTATGACTATCGGGGTAATCCGCTTTACAGCACGATGATAAAAAAGTTATGTGAGTGTGACGATAGGTCGGAGTTTCTGTTGGATATTATCGAGAGCAACCTTGAGGAGTATCCGGAGTTGCAGATGATGGTTATGGCGCACAACAAGAGTTTGCTTAAGTATCTTTACGAGGGGGCTATTAAGCGAAATATTGCCGGAGGGGATGTTGGTTATTACCTGGGTGGTATGAAGTCTGCTAAGTTGAAGGAGAGCGAAGATAAGAAGCTCATTCTGGGTACGTATGCGATGGCGTCGGAGGGTTTGGACATCAAGAGTCTGGGCGCGTTGGTGATGGCGTCACCGAAGAGTGATGTTATCCAGACGGCGGGACGGATTTTGCGTACTACGGACGGGCGAAAGTTGATTGTGGATGTGGTTGATCAGCATGACATATTTCAGAGTCAGCATGGCAAGCGGAAGGCGTTTTATCGTAAGCAGAAGTATATAATGAACCGGGTTGATGTGGGTGCGTTTCGGGATGCGAAGCGTGCTGGGACCGCGGTGGAGTGGGAGACGGTTGTTGGAAGGAAGAAGGATGTGACGGTGTTTGATGACTGTTTGTTGTGAGTATGAATGTATGTAATATGTATTAGTTGATTATGGTTATTAGAAATCAAATTTGCGTAATATAATGGTAACCGTTGCAAATAGCATTCCTCCCCAAGTAATATCTATGATTGACATAATTAAACTCCATTTATTGAATATAGCGAGGTTCGTAAAATCAAAAATTCCATATATGAGCATTCCTAAAACACCTGCTGTCTTAACAGATTCCTTTTTAAGAATGATAAAATATTGTATAACCGTAGCAATACATAGGTAGCATAAAATTGCTGCGTAAATTTTTAAATCTATGTTTTCAAATTGTATGCTATGAACTAGATTGTTAAATTTGTCTTTCACCGCAAATAAATAAATAGCATCTACAATAAGAAGTAATACAAAGGTAATGAATATCCCTTTTAATAAATCTAACATATAATAATTAATATATAATAAATAATAAATAAATAATATATTATATTATATTTATGATGGGTAAAGTTGTGGTTTTATCGTACTTTGCGATGGTTAGTTTGATTATTTGTTGTGCTGGTTCGGTTGGTATTATTGATGATAAAACAGTAAAGGACGCATTAGTTGTCATCATTTAATTTATGACATTTTTGTTAGCATCCAAATGAATTCTTTGACTTCTCTTGACTCTTTTTCTCGTTTGTAGTCTGCTATTCCACGTAGGCGGTTGTAAACTTTGTGGTCGATTGGTATTTTCTCCAACGTCCCATTTTCTTTGAGTATTTCCTCCACGGTATCGATTGGTATGATTCCCTCATCGTTATATGATAACAGTATGTATTTGGCTGGTGCGTTCTCGATGAGGTCTTTGAATGCTTGGGTGGCGTGACGGGAGCTGTTGTATGCGGATTTGACCCAATTTTTTGGTTGTCCTCGGTAGCTGTCTGGAATTTTTATGGTTTTGTCCCAGTCATTTATGATGTCCAGGAGAAAGTAGTATATGCAGTACGGATGCTTGTTGTAGGGTGGGTCTAGGTAGAGTACGTCTATTTCTGGGAGTCCACCGATCCATTCATTCGCGTCGTCTCTGTCTATGTGTATTTTAGTGTCGTTGATATATTGGACAGGTGTTTTGAGGTGGATTGGTGTTGTGATTCGACGAATGTCGTTCCCTTTGGAACCACCGTATGCTCCTTTGTCACCGTCTTTGTAGAATGCTGTGAATTGTCCGTTTGTGTTGTTGTGTATGCTTGCTTCTACCAGTAGGGGTGCAAGGATGAATGGTTGATATTTTTTTGGTAATGTTTCTATGAAATTGCGCATGATGTCTATACGTCTTCCATTTTGTTCGGTGAAGTATACTCTGTTTTCGGGTTTGATTTCTCCGCTTGGTGCCCAGTGTCTGGATACCCATGCGTCCTTTTCGTCTAATATGTTAGCGTCGGCGAGTTCATTTGCTTTGGCTATATGGACATTAATTTGCCGCATGAATAGTTTGGTTGGGTTTGCTAGGAAGCATCGGTTGATGGTTTCGCTGTATCCAGAGCAGTCGTTTGTGTAAATGTGTGACGCTCTGGTTTTCATTAGTCTGCTTACTATTCCTGATCCGGAGAATGCGTCTGCCATGGATAATTTTCTTCCCCCCTCTCGTTCTTCTATTGTGTCGATGCATTTTATTATATGTGGTAATATTTTACGTTTGTTTCCGAGGTATGTTATTATTTGGTCTGTCATGAAGTTAGGTTCTTTAATTTGTTTTACACTCATGTAAACTTAAAATAAATTAAAGAGAGATTTGATACGCGTTTCAATTCAATTTTACGCGTTTGGTTTATTATGTGTGGCACTAATTTATCGGTGAAATCTTTTTTTGAAGTTGTGTTGTGGTTGATTGGAACGCTGATGGTATTGGTCTGTCCGTTGATAGTTGTGATTTTGATTTTGATTTTGTTGTCCAAAGTTGGTTCGTTCCATTTCGCGTAGTTCGTTGAGTGAAATCAACTTTCCTGTTTTCATGATTCTCTCTGGAACCCACTGTTTGAATCGATAGTTATAACGACACGACATTTTGTGTTCGGTTTTATCGATCAAAAATTTATCGTCACTTGTGTCTTCGAATTCATCGTCGTCATCGCTTTCCTCGAGGTAATCTAAGTTGTCATTTTCTTTTATCTTTCTAAATATTTTGTTCATAAAAACGCTGGTCTTGTAGTCGGGAACAAACGCTGTTGCATATATGTGGTCAGTTGCCCCCCTCGAATAGCATAGTAGATTGTATATGTCTGCCTGGATTGACGCGGTTACTTTAAATACGGCTGTTGGTGCTGTTGGGAATGTATTTGTATATGTTACTTGAGAAAACAAGGAAAAGAACTGTGCTTGATGTCTATTATGTGGCATATATTTTATTTTGGATACGTTATATGGTAGAGTATCAAGCATTTGAATGAGTTCATTTCTGTTTGTATGCATGATAGGAAGTCCGACGACCATGTCATATTTGGTGAAAACGGTCTGTTTAATTTCATGAGTCATGATGTATGATAGGAGGGATAGTTTCGCGGTTGTGTCGATTCTGTCTTTGTTCTTTCCCCGATAATAGTGGATGTCATCGATTGCGAAGAATTTTGTATCGTTGTAGTGGATAAGGGTTCCCCCGAAGACGGTTCCGAGGCTTAGATCACCATGGAACACTACTGGAACTGGTTTAATGCGGGTGACGTTATTTTGTTTGTCCATGAAGCAGATGGCTGCTATTTTATGTTTTTCGTGGAATGTGAACCATAGTAGGCATCGTTCTCCGTCGGGAATTGCCATACATACGTTGAATGACTGAACTTTATTATGTTCAACTGTGTCATAAGAAAGTTCCATTTTTTCTGGTAAATGTTTGATTAGGTTCTGTGTTATGTCCATATGTATATATGTATGTGATAGTCTTTAATATGGTTGCTGAATTATACATGCGGTGGTTGTAATGCGCTGGTTGAGCTCTTAAGAAAATTCTTGAGTTGGTCTTTCATGGATACATCGTTTGGTATTATAGATTCTGTTCCTATATAACTGTTTCCTGACCCCCCGACATTTGTTGGGATACAATCGATCGGTGTTGTCGATATGACATCGTTGCTTGTGGGTTGTGTTTTCACATCTAATTGAATCGTTTCTTTTAGTTTTTCCTCTACGGCTTCGTATAATAGGTGGTCAGTTGCGACGATTCTCTTTTTGGGTCTGGTAAATGTGTTTTGTGTGTATACGACGCATGCGTGTATTATTCCGATTAACGCCAGATATAGTAATATTTTGAATAGTATGGACCATAAAATCCCCATAATATAGGTGAAAACAAAATTATAGGGATTTAAATTTAAATATAAACATTCATTTCGTTGCTGTTTTATATTTGAGTAACCCGATGAGTTCTTCAACATCTTCCTTTATAAGTGGATTCTGTATGTCTGCGTTGCTATACGATGCGTAGTTCTTTGAGTTGAGAATAAAATACACATCGATTATTTCGTTTTGTTCATCGAGTTCAACAATTAGGTTGATTGGTGCATTTTCGCGTAGTGTGTAGTGGTTTATTGTGATTTTCTTTGAGAAGTGTGTATATGGTATATGGGAAACTGTGTGTGATTGTTTCTTAATGATACTATGGTCGATGATTATACCAAATTCGCCGATATATTCGGGTATTGTGTCGATTAGACCATCTATAAAATCGATTTTCCTCATACTGTGTCCCCGGTCTACTCTATATATACCGTCGGGTGAGTATAAGTAAATTACGCTATATGTCTCTCGCTGATATTTGTTCAGTAAATTTAATTTGGACATTTTGAAATTAAATTTGTCAATATATATCCGCATGTGGTATTTATTTGTTATAAGTATATATCCCTAAACTATTTAAACCAATTTCATAAATTAATGTATTATAATAAATGAGCACGACAATTGTGACTATATATAAGACAGGTGTTGCCAAGGATGTAAAAATTAGTTCCCCAGAGGATATATATAAGCGTTGTGGATTAAAAAGTGCGAATGATTTTGATCACCAGATTACATGGGCGGTTGATTTGGGTGACGAGAAGGTAAATATTAAATTGTTTGCAAAGACGGTTGGTCGTGCGAATAACGAGAATAAGTATGAGTTCCCTCCCCCGGTGGATACAGATTTATATTTCGGAACAGTTGCTCTTGCTGCTTTTACAGCGGATGACAATATAATTGATTTGGACGTCGATACATGGGGTAATATATATGAGGAATTGTATGGCGGTTTTGAAGATTTGGGGTCGGATGATTCTGATGAGACGGATGAACTGGAAGACGTTCCTGACGACATGAAGACAAAGGAGGGATATCTTAAAGACGGATTTGTTGTTCCGGACGATGTTCTTTTGGATGATGTTGATGTTGACGGTGATGAATCATGTGCGAATGAGGATAGTTGTGACGTGAGTGGTGACGCGAGTGATGGCGATAGTGATGGCGATAGTGATGATGAGAGTGATGATGAGAGTGAGAGTGAAACCGATTTGAGTGAGGAAATGTATTTTTACGAAGATGAAATTTAAATATTTTGCATTATATATAATGGCTTCCAAGAGTCTATGTAAAGGAAAGCGGGTAGAAAACCCCAATAAATGTAAAAAGGTCCGGGGGTGCAAGGTCGCAAAGGGTACCAAGCGCGCGTTCTGTCGCAAAATACATAATATTGGTTCTAAAAGAAGGACATCAAAGAGAAAGACCTCAAAGAGAAAGACCGCAAAGAGATAGACAATACACAGTTTAAAATTGATATAGAAGAATAACATAACTTATGAGATATATAAGGTATGTTACGTATTATTGAAAACCCCGATGATTTTAGAAAAAACGTGATTGATAGGCTTGAATCGTTTTCATTTGATCGCAATACATGTGAGAACATGGAAAAGGGAATATTCAACTATAGTTTAAAGGAAGCGACCGCATGCAAACTTGTTAAAAAGTGGGATAATCCGTTGTTTGTATGTTTATATATGGATCGTCTTCGCTCGGTATATATCAACTTAAATAATCCCAAACTTTGTGATATTATATCTAAGAAGGTTGTGCGTGCGCATGAGATTGCGTTTATGACACACCAAGAGATGGACCCGGATAGGTGGAGTGAATTGATTGAATCTAAAATAAAGCGCGACAAGAAGAAATACGAGACGCGTATGGCGGCGGCCACGGATACATTTAAGTGTAGGAATTGTAAGTCAAACGAATGTACATATTATCAACTTCAGACCCGCTCGGCGGATGAGCCGATGACAACATTTGTAACGTGTATTAACTGTGGAAATAAATGGAGATGTTAAAACCACCCCGAATTGAATAAAAATATAAAATTGGATTATTACATTTTTTATATTTTATATTTTATATTTTATATTTTTGTTTATTATTACGTTATTTGATTATCATACAAGTTCAAGGTCCTGAAGACGCCAGTATTCACTTACTCCATTTGGGAGAGGTCTCCGTATGATAAAAGGTATTTTCTTTTCGGTCAATTCCCGGTTTGCTAATACATAACCATCATAGTTTCCCTGATTCACTTCAACAAACGGTTTTGCTCCTTCATTTAGTTGTTTGGCACGTAATCCCAGAACGCGTGTTTTTTCAAATTTAGATAGAATTGGATATGTTTTGTGAAACGGGTCCACAATAATACCATCGTCGTTTCTTACAATCCCGCATAAGACGTTCACCTCATCATAGTTCGATTGAACACATTCTGGGTGATAGTTGTCAACGATGCTATCTCTGATGATTGAGTCGAATTTCTGGAAATATCCTTCCCCACCACTTTCATCTGAAAGCCCTGAATCAGTTGTGGAAACGGACTCATCGTCATCATCCTTTGTGATAAACCCTTGTTCCTGAACATCATCTTCATATGCGCCATCTAAATTATATGTCATTTCAGTATCATCTTCACTTTCATAGTCGCTACCGATTGCTTGGTCACCATCTGTTGATGCGTCGTCGTCGTCTACAATTTTTTCGATACCGATTGATTCGTCATCACTTCCATCATCATTTCCACCTGCGTCTCCTTTCTTGGGTTTCAACGTGTCAAAATCGGTAATTTCACTCATACTAATATAGGGTGTTATATACTATTTAAATAATAAAAAATGTATTTCAATTTTATTATTTACATTTTACATTTTCTATTTTCCATTTTCCATTTTCCATTTTCCATTTTCCATTTTCCATTTTCCATTTTCCATTTTCCATTT
>Ga0209632_10001783_pt1 | contig 21339 bp, 16 predicted proteins | sample COG_10_FD_184754 | JGI IMG/M metagenome (GOLD analysis project Ga0209632, IMG submission 184754) | Pelagic Microbial community sample from North Sea - COGITO 998_met_10 (SPAdes) (version 2) | ecosystem: Environmental > Aquatic > Marine > Neritic zone/Coastal water | place: Helgoland, sampling... | reverse complement strand
CGCAAGGCGTTCAAGGTGTAACCGGACCAACTGGTGATACAGGCGCTACTGGTGCTCAGGGACCAACTGGCCTTACAGGTGCGCAAGGCGTTCAAGGTGTAACCGGACCAACAGGTGATACAGGCGCTACTGGTGCTCAAGGACCAACTGGCCTTACAGGTGCGCAAGGCGCTCAAGGTGTGACCGGACCAACTGGTGATACAGGCGCTACTGGTGCTCAGGGACCAACTGGCCTTACAGGTGCGCAAGGCGTTCAAGGTGTAACCGGACCAACTGGTGATACAGGCGCTACTGGTGCTCAGGGACCAACTGGCCTTACAGGGGCTCAAGGAGTTCAAGGTGTAACCGGACCAACAGGTGATACAGGAGCTACTGGTGCTCAGGGACCAACCGGTCTTACAGGTGCACAAGGCGTTCAAGGTGTAACTGGACCAACAGGTGATACAGGTGCTACTGGTGCTCAAGGACCAACAGGAGCAACTGGACCTACTGGTACAATTGATGTTGCCGCAACTACTGGGCAAACTTTGCGATATGGAGCAAGCGATTGGGAAGCTAGTAGTGTTCTTTTCAATGATGGAACAAACATTGGAATTGGGGAAACATCGCCAGATAGCAAACTGCACGTTGTAGGTAATATCAAACAAGTGGATGGTAATCAAGCAGATGGTTACGTAATGGCTTCTGACGCTAATGGTGTTGCTACCTGGACTGATCCCGCCACTTTGGGTGTTCCAGATCCGACCAACCCTGTTCCAATCAGATATCAAGGAGGTATTATTTATGTACATCCTACTGATAATGGGTCAAGTGCCAATTGGACTACATCGCAGACTACCTGCAGTAGCCTAACTGCCTTTGGAGAATCTGATTGGGTGATGCCTGATCGTATTCAGCTTGATGCAATTTACAAGCAGTCGTATCTGCTTACGGGATTGAGTCAGGATGCAACGAGTTTATATTGGAGCAGTACTGCATTTGACACTGATAACGGTTATGCAATTCGTTTTTACGATGGTAATCCGGACGTTGACCCAAAAACCAAGGGACTTCGGTTTAGATGCATAAGACAAGATTGATTTTAAGATTTGACTGATACAGTTATAATGATGAATAAAAAGAACCTATTTATTACAGCGGCTATTGGAATTTCCTTTTTTCTTGGGAGACAAGCTTTTTGTCAAACAGATAACGAGTCTCAGGGAACTGGAGCACTGACTAATATTTCCTCTGGAGATTATAATGTGGCTTTTGGCGATTCTGCGGGGCACCGTACATCTTCAGGCTCTCAAAACTCATTTTTCGGAGAAAACGCTGGTTACAATAATACCTCTGGCCAACAAAACACTTGGATTGGCCAACATGCAGGTTTTACCAACACAACTGGACAAGACAACACGGGTATTGGAGATGGCGCAGGATACTATAATACAGACACCGATGGCACTTTTATAGGTACACATGCTGGCTATAACAACACTGTTGGTTCCGATGTGGTGTTTATTGGTGAAGAGGCTGGACTGTATAACACAACAGGAGATGATTTAACCTTTATTGGAGAGGATGCAGGTTACAACAATACCACTGCTAGTGACAATACATTCATAGGGTCCACAGCTGGGCGTACCAACACAACAGGGTACAGAAACTGCTTTGTAGGTAGTGAGGCAGGATACGATAACCGCGATGGTCACCACAATACAGCACTCGGTGATTCTGCTGGTGTTGATAATAGCACAGGAGATTACAACACTTACCTTGGTGCTGCTGCTGGGTGTGCTACTGAGTATTCGAGTCATGTAACCTTTGTGGGGGCTTATGCTGGATATGATAACAACAGAACAAACAACTCTACACAAGCTTGGTATAACACGTATGTAGGTTCGAGGTGCGGTTATACAAACCGAGAAGGAAATTATAATACTGGGATGGGAGCGTTAGCGGATTTCAGCGGGGACAACACGGCCTATCGCAACACCTTTGTTGGAGCCGATATTTCCATTGAAGACAACGATGCCTGTGCTTTTGGCTACTTTGCTTGGGCCCAGGCCAATACGACAATGGCATTCGGCAATTACAGCTATGCCGATAATGAGGGAGCCATTGCATTTGGATACGACTCTGATTCTAGATTTAATAGAGGAATGGCATTTGGAAGAAACGCATATGTTGGAGGTAATTACTCTACAGCGTTTGGGGCATCTTGTAGCACATCTGTTGCCAATTCTGTTGGAATTGGTTACACAACTGCTGTTGACGGGGAGTTTTCAGTAGCTATCGGCCAAGCGGCAGATGTGGACTCAGCTTTCTCAGTTGCTGTTGGTGCTAATTCTGTTGCTAACGGAAGCAATTCCATAGCCATTGGTTACACAGCTTCGGTTACAGAAGACAACACAGTAATGATTGGTAATGCTGAAACTGAAAGAATTGGAGGCTACGTTAACTGGACTGCATCTTCTGATAAGCGTTTTAAAAAGGACGTTGAGGAGAATGTAGTTGGTTTGGATTTTGTTGAAAAGCTAAGACCGGTAACGTATAATTATGACGTTGATGCTATTGAAGCATTCTACGGTAGAGTTGTACCCGAAGGTCTTAGAGGAGCTGCCGATAAAAAGAATGAGACCCGTTTTACAGGTTTTATTGCGCAAGAAGTTGAAGCGGCAGCAAAAAGTACTGGGTTCGATTTTAGCGGTGTAGATGCTCCATCATCAGAAAATGGTGCTTACGGTATTAGATATGCAGAGTTTGTCGTTCCCTTGGTTAAAGCAACACAAGAACTGAGCAAAAAGGTAGAAGACCAACAAGCTATCATTGAAAATCAGCAAGCATTGCTCCATAAGTACGAAGCTTCTCTAAATAGCGTTAAGACTGAAATGGATGCCCTTCGTGCACAAGTAAATGCTAATACAGCAGCCTCGGGTTTCAGTCAAAGTAAGTAGTGCGGCAGGTTTGGTATTAATCTTGCGACTCGACTCCCCCTTTAGATGATATGATTCGCAATTTTCGATTTTATGCGGTGCTGCTATTTTTTATTTGGTCGTTTTCCGCCCATTCTTTTGCACAGCGCTCTAAAAATCGAATGTTCCGAGATGGCACGCTTAAAGAACTAAATGAGCTGGCTATAAAGCAAGAGAAAGATTTCTTCTTCTTTATCTGGGAGGACGAAGATGATGCGCTAACTGTGTATTACCGAGATACAATACTCTCCAATAGGCAAATTTCTAATCAAATGAAAGACCGTTTCATTTGTGTTTCTGCGCAAAGCACATCTGAAATTGGGGTCTCTTTTTCAAATCAGTTGCGTCATACAGAATTCCCAGCAATGATGTTTGTTGGTTGGAAAAAGGGTGATGAACTCTATACACTAGAAGGTCGTCTGGAAATAGATCAGGTGCTTGATCAACTGGAGCGAGTCGAGTATAGAAAGCCGCGTTAAATTATTCTGCAGCTCCCTCAAAATATTTCTCAGCGAATTCAATCGCAGACACCGCAACTTTTTCTCCAACAATTCTACCCTGAATATCGTCTGCTGGTGGATGTATTCCTCCCCATACTCTTGATAGACATGTTTCTTCAGCAGCTTCTCTGTAGGTGGCCCATTGCAGCGTAATATCCTGACTCGGCCCATCTTCAAAAATTAGAAACTCGTTCTTTTTTGCTGTAAACTCCGCTAGTCCCTCAGGAAAAAAAGGATCACCAGTAACTGATGCCAATACATCCGCTGCAGCTATAGAGAAAGTTGAATGACCAGATATGTAACCTGCAAAAGGCGGTGTAACAAACGAATAGCGTTGATACGGCCACCAGTTTTCAGCCAAAATCCAGCCTACTCCTGCAACGTCTGTAAGTTGATCTTGTACCAAATCGGGCCCTTGCCAGCTTAGCATTTTCATTTTACCAACATGTTCTAGCATTTTGCCAGCCAACGGGTCATTTTCGGCTACGACTTCCATCTTTCCCTTTATTATAGGAAGTCCAGCTGGATGATAATTCGGTAGTGATTTGTCAGAGCACTGTCCTTTTTGAGCCATTAACCTGATTGCTGATATTGGCCTAACATAATCGTACCAACCTTTTGCTCCCCACGCGGCAATAGCAGCATCGTGTAAAGACCCAGCCATCACTAAATGAGCCTTAACATCCCACTCCAATTGAGATAAGACATCTCCCGTTCCTCGCCATCGTTTTTTACAGGTTGGATGATAGCTTACGTCATGTAGTAGTTTTATCCAATGTCCTGGTGGTGTATACGTATTCACTCCATCAACCCAATACTCAGCAATTACTCGGCTGTAATCACCTCGTGGCACTACGTTGGGTTCGTACGGTTTATTAGTATAGGGATTGACCTTATGGCCTTTGGTTTTAATGCCACCGTTTACAATGTCATACCATTTGTCATAATCTGAATAATTCTCGGGCAAAGAACCGATTGGCCCAATCGCTCCTGGGGAGATGTCTATCATAACGGAATCCGAAGGGTCATGATGTGCAGACCAAAGAGCGACTAACAAGAACCCCCATTTGTATTGTTCCGAAGCGTTGTCTAACGAGTCAGTGTTAAGGTCAAGGTAAGGAGGGTCCCCTGGGTCGTTATATACGGTGTAATCAAAGCCCTCACGTTCGTAAACTGATGCCTCATCTTTATTCAAAGAAAACGGATGAACAGCTCCCCATTCTGGACTCAAGAAAACGTCTTCATTAAGTTGAAGAACATTGACATTCCATTCTAATAGATCTGGTTCAAATCCACGTTTGTCAATGTATTCACGAATGGAAATAGGTTGCCATCGATTCGGCTTTTGGATTTTCGTGCCTGGTAGGTGCGGCTTAATAGGTGGGTTAACTGGCTGATAATGGAGTATTTGATGCTGATCATCTTCATTCGACCCATCTTGCACAGAATAATCTATCATACACTGAGCAATGTAGTTTCCCAAAGCCGCAGGAGAACCAGATTGATAATCTACAGATTGAAAGCCTCGGTCAAATCCCAAATCATCAAACAAATCATCAAGCGGAATTATTGTTCTGTTCTTACTCGAATATTGATTGAATCTGTCCCACAGAAACCGATAGATAGCATAGTTCATTGTGATGTTTCTGGCACTATCTAAGTCCATTCCATTGAGTAACATCGGATTCTCGTATGGTGAATGGACACCGTGGACCGTTTTCCCCAACAGATATGTTTCGGCCTTCTCATCATAAACGGCCCAAGCATCGTAAAGGACAACAGAGGCATGAAAAAGGTTTCTCGCGTGAATCGTAGGCCTTCCCTCTTCATTACGGATTGCCTCTAGCATAGCCTTCATCCAAACGGTTACAACCGTTGTATCCCCTTCAGCTTTTAAATTTGGACTAGCCGATATAAGTACGATAGCTGTTAGAAAGCCTTTAAACAATTTCATTCGAGTAGATTCTAAATATCATCCGAAATTAGCCAATAACCTCACAGAAAACGGAATCTAAGTTCTCTTCAATTCCCTTACTTTTGGTGGTGCTGGTTGGTTTAGCCAAAGCAACAATACAAACCATCTTTACACTCATAATTGTGTTCGCGTCTGTTCGCTGGATTGGCATTTTTCTTTTAGGTCTGCATCTGCTGGCATTTATATTCCCTGATCAACTTTGGGGATTTCACTACTTGTATTTTGCTTCCGCTCCTCTTAAAGCGGTTATCCTGGTTTCTGCAGCGGTTTTAGTACTGCTTCCAAATTATTGCAACGTACCCAGAAAACTCGATAATGGATTATCAAATAAAGATGGAAGCCTAAGACTTATTTGGCTCCCTTTTGTAGTGCTTCTGATGTCCTTTTTATACTACTCCTTTCCAATTGCACTGGATGAGTATGGCGATGCTTTCCAGTATCGTAATAGACTGAGTACAGTCGTATCAGAACTACCTTCTAAGTTTTACAAAGAGGTATTCTCTACCGAGTTTTTACCGTCTATGGGACGAAAGACCATATTGTATATGTATGGCCTTATTTCCTACACGAAGGATATGACCTATGAAGAGGTCTTCAGATATGCTGGAATATTTAGCGGGGTTGGTTTTACAGTGGTGTGGATTGGTTTTGTGAGATACTATCTCTCAAGCTACAAGTCACAATTATTGATGATTGCAATAGGATTGTTTGCGCCCTTTACTCAGATTTTTTACGGGCATAACGAGACTTACGCACCCGTCTTTTTTGTACTTACATCTTGGTTGGCGTTACTCCTTGTTCAACACAAAAAAGGGAGCACACCTTTATTATGGGCACTTTTGGCACTACTACTGCTGTGTATACGTCTGCACCCTTTCTGTGTGTTATTAACTCCAGCGTGGATACTGAGCGTTGTTCAGCAATATTGGAACAGAAATGGCTCAACCGCTACTTCAGTCGGTTATTCTACAGTCTTAAAATGGGTTATTGCGCCCATCTTTCTGTTGGGAGTAATCTTATACTTCTTTGTGCTTGAAGATTATAAAGACCCACGATTCCTTGACAACGTGAAGGATATTGATCGCTTGTTTCTTCCAATCATATCACCAGCCTATCCTCTCGACCGATATAATCTGTTGGGGCTGAATCACATTGTAGACTACTTAAATGTAGTTGTGTCATGGTCGGGAGCGACTTGGTTACTTATAATTGGTATTCCAGTACTTTTTAGAGACAAACTGTCTATTCGAAGCCCGTCTTTGGTAATCTTAACTACAACCCTCGTATTATTCAGCTCCTTGTTGTTTATGATGAATCCACTGGTTTCTATGCCTATGGACTGGGATTTGTTCAGCTTTCCTGCTCCAGTGCTGCTGTTTGTTTGTGTTTCGCTCGTATCACAGATTGAAAAACTGACCCTACCTACTTTTTTGATGCCATTGGCCTTGGCCCTTTTACTTGTAGCAAGTCCGTTCTTTTTAGTGAATGCTTCTGAAACACCTTTGTCCAATAGGCTTGAAAGTGTTGGTAAAAGAATGTATCGAACTTACTACCTCCACTCAAGCCGAGTAATAATAACCGCCTTGGGTATTCCGGATAATATGACAAGCTATTTAGCCCGTAAACAGAATATTCTTGATGAGCTCAAGCACGAGGCGGTACTTGGTAGAGACCCCATGTATGGCAATTTGTTAATGGACGATGGTTACTATTACCTAACCGTGACAAAGGATTATGAAAAAGCTGAGAATCGATTATCTGAAGCAGTTCTTTACAACCCCGACTCTCAGTTTATCCTAGACCTTTTGTCGGAAGCCAAAACTAAATTGTCGATATCTAACAATGAAAGTTCAAAAGGTTGGAGCGATGAACGAATTGAGAAAGAAGGTCTCAATCTCCTACGAAAAGTTAGAGACTACCCTATGGCCCGAACATTCTTCGAAAGCGTTAGAAAGGACCATCCTCAAAACCCAATCTTCGCACTATACCTAATGGAGGCTTGTTTTGTACTAGAGGATTATCCCGCTGCATTGGAGCAAGCCATTTTTCTTGTCGAACAAAATTATCCCAACGAACGCAAGGCATTACGAATTGCGGTTAATTGCGCACTTGAAGCAAAAAACTACTCAGAAGCGATGAAATACTCTGAAATTTATCTTCAGTCTAATCCAGAAGATAAGACCATCAGCACTATTTATTCACGAATCAAAAACGGAGATCGCGTTGAAGAATTGGTTGAAGTATTCAGGAAAAAATAACCTATGACTTTGCGAAGAACTTGATAGCTTCGGAAGGAATCCCTGAGTTTAACACATTAAAAACAGTAAGTATAAACTTGTCTTCTGGAGATTGCTGAAGAAATGAGGAGCAATAAAATCGCGCGCGATTATAGTCTCCAGCAGCTATAGAAACATGTATGGCCATCAACGTGGCTTTTCTTCGAGATGGATATTGGTTGGCAATATGTCTGTCTAAATAGGGTAAAGCTTCCGCTGGACGATTAAGCTTAAAATACACGACTATCATGTCAAATATATTTTTCTTGAGATTAGGCTGGTAGCTTTCGGCAGCCTTATGCAATTCAAGTGCTCGCGAAAAATCACCAACCCCTCCGTAGCTTATACCCGTTTGTCTCAATACTTCAGCGTACTCCAAATCCCGATTCGGAATGGCGTATGGCTTCATGTCGTTAATGACCTTAGTTTGTCGTTGTAAACGTTCAACAGGGTTACTCTCCAACTCAGCAGCTACTTCAAAGAGTGTGCTGGAACCAATCCAAAAGTGCTTAAAGTCGTTTCGAAAAAGGGCTTCATATCTATCGGAAAGCATAGATTGACTTGCATTTACCATAAATACAGGGATGTTGAGAAGGCTCAAGCATAGAGCTGTCGCTCCTAACTTCCCTGCCCATTTTTCAGTTTCCATGGAAGCAAATAACTGAGCTCCAATTGCCATTAAAATAATTGCTGGAAAACTGAATAAATCCCAATCTGCAGACATGCCTAACAACGGATTAAGGATGAAAAACCAGCATAGCATAGCCACAAATACCACCAAAAGGGTCAAGTTAAAAGGCGTTAGGCTTGATTTGAACTTTTTAGATAAGACCGCTACGATAATTAGAAACCATGAAATTGGAGACCAGTTGAAGAGAACTTGGAAATAGTCGCAGATGTGAGAAAAGCCAAACAATTTGTATCTATCATAAGGGGCAGCTTCCAGCGGAAATGTGGTAACAAAAAGCGCATCATAAAGATTATCTGGCGGGGCCAATCTAGTTCCATTCACGCTTCCTTTCCACAGATATATGGCCGCAACAAGTAGGATTCCCGGAACTACCATCAACCATAAAACAGTTTTGGGTTTAAGAATGGCATTCAACCTTTGCTGATGATTGCTCAGAAAAAAAAGAGTAGCTAAGATTAATGCAGGGGACAGTAGCCAAAAAGAAATATGAAATTTCAGTCCGATTATGAGATAGACAATCAGCGCGACCAGATAAATGAACTCACGTTTTTCGAAGAAGACTTTCAGAAGGAGAACAAACCCCATAAACAGGGTTAGCGGCAGAGCGTAGGTCTCGTAATGTTGATGAAATACTAACCCGACTGGAACAAGAAAACCAACAACAGCCAATACTATCCGCGTATTGAACCCTTTGCAGCTTTTGGTGACTAACCTTAGCCATAACCAATTAAAAACAATAATGAGAAATACCTGTAGGTATTTAATAACAGTTGCAGATGAAATTTCGAAGGCATAACCTAGAAAATTCGCAAGGCTATAAAACGTCCGAATACCTTCTTTAGGAACAAAAGGGTCGTAATTGAGAGCTGCAGCCGTCATTTCTGGAGTCCATTCTTTCACCAAGACTTCTAGCTCTTTCGCTATGTAGTACGAGTCTCCATAAACATCCCTAAAAATTGGTGTCAAGTTGGCAAACGCTCCAGCAAGGAGCGGGATTATCCAGCATAATCTCTCCCAAAGTTTTTCGCTTTCAAAGTTTGAATGGGAAAGCACTTCTCCAGTGGAATTCCAGATTAACGTTATGCCGCTAATGGAGAAACCTATAAGCGCTAGCATAAGCCAGCCCGGCAAGAACGAGAGATAGTGCGCCCCCCACATTTGTTCGGGAAAGAAAACCCCTAACACATGTATTGATATAACCAAGCCAGCAGCAGTAGCTATCCTGTTCTTCGATTTGTCTTCAGGAGATATGAATTGTGAATCACGCACTTTGAGTCGGAAAAGTAGTTATCAGTTACCAAACTAATCACTTATGAAGTTCTTTATCGTGCTTATTTTCGAACGGTCAACACTTATGATAGAATTATTAAAATCGAGACCGCTTAGTGCTCTAGCCATCGTGTTATTCTTTACGGGATTCGTTTTATTCCCCAGTTTGACAAACGGATGGTTGGACTGGGATGATAAAACCCATATTCTAGACAATAATCTTGTCCGGTCCTTAAGTTGGGAGCGAATCAAACTCATTTTTCAAACGACCGAATTAAACGGCTCATACATTCCGCTCCCAATTATAACGTGGGCAATCAATTACAAATTTGGAGGATGGAATCCACTCGGATTTCATGCTGTTAATCTGGTATTACACTTATGCAATACTGCTCTAGTCTTTTTGTTTGTAAAAAGACTTTCCAACCAAAACATAGTGGCATTTCTAACAGCCTTATTGTTTGGAGTTCACCCTATGCATGTTGAACCAGTTGTCTGGATAACAGGGAGAAAAGACGTACTGTATTCTTTCTTCCTATTGGGTTCAATGAATATGTGGGGTGCATACAACTCAACCCAAAAACACAGAATCTACCTTTATTTATTTGCGTTGTTTCTGTTCATGCTATCTCTTTTTTCTAAAGGCGTGGCGGTGGTGCTGCCGTTGTTCTTACTACTTACAGATTACTACCAAGGAAGGACCGATTATATGAAATTGGCCGTTGAGAAGTTGCCGTTTTTTGCGTTGAGTCTGGTATTTGGGTTCATTGCCATTAGCAGTCAGCAACAAACGGCTGCGCTTGGTAACGTAACGGAGATTCCATTTCACCTTTCTATTGTTACGTCATCCTATTCGCTAACCTTTTATTTGATTCAAGTTTTGGTTCCTTTTCAAATTGGAGGGTTTCACCCGTATCCATCGGGCACAGAGGGCATACCAAGCTATATGATTGCTTCTGTTTTGACGCCAATCCTACTTTTAATTGTGATTCTTGTTTTTCGAAAGAATAGAAACATCATTTTCGGGGTAGTGTTTATGCTGATTGGTTTTACGCCAGTTATTCAGTTTCTGCCCGTTGGCGATGGAATTGTTGCAGACCGGTACGCTTACATACCTTATTTGGGTGCGTTTTTCGTCTTCTCTTGGGTGACAAAATCCGTATACGACCAAATAAAAGATAGACCAACTGTTAAGTATGTTTTTGGTTTTGTTTTGGTCGGTTATTTTGTTTGGTTAGGCTCAACTGCTATGGCAGCAACTCAAATTTGGAAAAACAGCCTTTCACTCTGGACAAATGTGATTAATCAACACCCTCACGCAGAAAAAGGACACATAAACCGAGGTCGATATTATGTTGAGCATAATAAATTGGAGCAAGCGAAAAGTGATTTTGACAAAGCTTTGGAAATCGCACCTAATCTCACGGTTATCCATCAGGAAAGAGGCTTATATTTTCAAAGAATCAAAGATTACAGACTAGCAGCAGATGCTTTCAAAAGAGCCTTAGAAATAGACTCGATGTATTTTCCTGCCCGACTGAATCTGGGAATAAACTATATGCGTATTCAGCAACTAGATACCGCCATTCAGGTTTTTACTCATTTAGAAAAACTAGACCCTAGAAACCTCCTGGTTCATTTAAATAAAGGGGTTGTTTTTGAGCAAATGGACAACTTTCCCAACGCTCTGGTTGAATATTCAAAGGCGATTGCTAAACACCCATTAGATTATAAAGGATACCAATATCGAACGGTTTTACACTTTAGGATGGGCAATTACCAAAAAGCTCAGGAAGATGTGGAGCTCTGGATAAGGTTGAACTCATCAGATGGCAAGGCATTTTTATGGCGTTCACGAATAGAGTTTGTTTTAAAGAACTACCCACAAGCGAGAGTAAATCTTGCAAAGGCAGAAAAGCTGGGAGCGGTAATAACATCGGAATACCGAAAATTAGTTTCAGACAGTTCCCAGGTGCATCTAGGCAAGCCTAAATAATACGAGCCTTTAGCTCTTGATATATGCCCTGAACACTTAGTGCGTTTAGTGGGAACTCTGCAAAAACATGTAAAAAGCTCAGAGCTAAGGCGGACATAAATCCGATTCGATAATCAACCACAAATAGTAATACGTGAACAGCCCAAACAGTAAGTATGGCTACCGCTTTTTTACCTTTCAACCCTACGTGCCATCCAATTATAGCTGTTTTTGAAAACCAATTAAGATAATGGTAGAGATAGGCAAAAGCTATAAAGGTCTGAGCCTTTAGTTCCCAGTTTCCGTAGAAGTAAAAACTTTTGCCGTCTGCAATTCCGAGCAACTTGCTCAAGTTGATATTGGTGAGGTAAAACTTATTATCAAGAAATGTATTCTTCGCGTAATCTGGAAAATTGTACAACTCATGCTCAACATCGATATTAAAGATTATGAATGGAGCAAGCATCAGAGAGAAGACTGCAACGTAGCCCAGAGACGATTGTGATTTTAATGCTCCGTAAAACATGAAAAACATGGTAAACAAGAAAACGTGAAACACGGTTGGCAACATAGAGCCAATCAGCACCAGGTAAATAGGCTCATTATTTAACAAATAAGCCAAAGCTAAACCGCAAATAATGCCCAGTATTTGCCATTTCACGTCTTTGATTACGACAAGAATTAAAGCGCCCCACAAACCGATGAATATGAGCCCATTGCTAAACTCATTAACCCATCCTAGAACGAGTTGCAAATAAGGTGGGTGTGCAAAGCCCAGAAAGCTGATAATTTTTGGAAGAGCAACCAAGAGCGCCAGGCCTAAACTAAATGTTAGCCATTTATCAGACTTCACGAAGTAACCTTTGTCGTTTAGCCAATTTATTTCAGTTAGATAATGTAATGGGCCAAGTATGGCGTATGCCAATAGGAATATGCGAAATGGCAGAAGAAAAGCAAGCAACAGCGAGACTCCAATTAGAACAATATTGGTAATCTCTATGTTTTTTGGACTTGTCATTGCAAGCATATGCTGAAGTAAACGACTTTAATTTGTGCTTATGGAACCGAGCTTCTACAAGTTCATTTTCTTAAAAATAAACTCTGGTATGCTACCTACGGCTAGCATAATGAGTCTCCAAACAGGAAGTATATAAACTGTATTTAGTTTTTTCTCATAGGCACGGTAAACCTCAGCACCAACTTGTTCGGACGAAGCTGTCAATAGTTTTGGGAGTTTTAAGTCTCGGGTCATTTTGGTGTTTACAAAGCCAGGTTTAACAGTAATTACATGCACTCCTTTGGGAACAAGAAAATTTCGAAGACCATCCAAATACGTACTCATTCCAGCCTTAGCGCTTCCATAAATGTAGTTTGAACCTCTTCCTCGATCACCTGCAACAGATGAGACTCCAATGATGGTTCCGGAACCTCGTTGCGCAAAAACTTTGCTCAAGTGACCGAGTATTGAAACAACTCCTGTGTAATTAACCAACGTGCTATCAACCGCCATGTTTGGTCTCTCAAAACTTTCTTTGGTATCAGGTAAAACTCCAAATGCAACGACAATAACATCTGGAACGATTTTCAAACCTTCAACAAACGAAGCATGCGAATCAAAATCGGTTGCATCGAACAGAATCTCATTTTCATTCTTGGGGTTTCGAACGGCTAGCATCAACCCAAATCCGTTGCTGGAAAATTGATTGCCAATTTCTTTGCCTATGTCGCTGTTGGCGCCAAGGATTAGCACATTTTTTGCACCCATCGTTATTCCAAGTCTAGTTGATTGTAAGGAACGGAACTTACCATTCGGGTCAATTTGCGATAGCAGCTGTTTAAATGCACCAAGCTTCGGGTATCCCGCCTCGAAAAATGACCGCTTCATTCGAGAGTCTTTTGCAAGATATGCACGACCTTTTAATTTCAGCACCAAATCATCCAATTGGTTCATTAGGGAAAAAGACTGCTCGTTTTTTCTGAAATCAAGAGCAATTTGGATTCCGCGCTGAGGGAACGAAAGCCATCCATCATTCTGCTCACCAAAAAGCTTCAGCACCGCCAACTTAGGCTTCTCTTTTGTTTCTGCAACTTTTGACAGAATGGCCCTCATCCCTTCTTTCGCTTTATCGATTGGAATCACAACCTGATATTGTACAAATCCTGATGAACCGTACAATCTATTCCAGTTCTTGACTACATCCAGTGGATAGAAATACTCATCGAGACCAACAATGGAGGAGAAGTCTTCCTCCCGGACTTTGCTGTAATACAAAGCATTGAATATGCTAGCTGTTTGATTGTTCAACATCCAACTGGGAAAATTGAATGGTACGTTCAGTTTAGGGGACTTCGTTCGGTATTGACTTAAGTTTGCATCTGGTATATCCGAATTGGTCGCATGCTCACCCAAATAGAGAAGGGAGCGGCCTAATTTTTTCTCCTGCGAAGTGCAATCCACCCATGCAACAGAATAGGTGTAACTCTCATTTTGAAGGAGCCCCTCAATGGTATCATCCAAATTCACGCACCTGAGAGTTCGGTTCTTGACCTTCGAAGTCTCAATACTTTTAAGTGTAAATGCTGCTTCTAAAATGACTCCAGTAAGTCCCATTCCCCCACATGTTGCCCAAAACAGCTCGGTATTTTCTGTCTTGCTACATGTGACAATATTTGCATTAGCTGTCATTATCCTAAACCACAGCAAATGCTTCGAAAAACAACCATCTATGTGATGATTCTTTCCATGAACGTCTGCGGCAATCATCCCACCGATTGTCACAAATTTGGTTCCTGGTGTTACAGGTAGAAAGTAGCCGTTTGGCACAATTTCATCCAAGACATCTTCCAACATTTTTCCGGCCTGACAAGTAAAGATGCCTTCCTTTAAATTGAAGTCAATAGTGTCACACATCTTTCGAGAGTCCAATACTTGGGCACCTAGGGCAGCATCGCCATAACTTCTTCCAGCACCTCTTGGAATGTAATTGGATAATGTTTCATGGGTTTTCTTGCCCTCCAGTTCAGACTTCGGGTTTTGAACATTAGCCTCAACTTTGGGGAAATTTCCCCAACCTGCTATTTCAGTCCTTGTCATCGATCAGAAATAGAGTAGATAACCGAAAGTGATAAGCCAACCTAGTACGGATAGGCGTACTGGATTATCGGAAAGAAGAATGAGTGTCGGGCTCCCTGTATTATCATATACTAGCGCCAATTGCAAGTACCGAAGAACGCCTAAAAAAACAAATAGCGAAGTGACATATACGTACGGACTTCCAACCCTTTCCATAACATCTGGAGATAGTGTGTACATGATGTACGATACTACGATAATACCACTCAACATTACCGAAATCATATTGACGAACCCTAAATTATATCCATCAATTGCTTGACTCATACGATGTCCTTCATTCTTCAAAATAAGCAGGTCGTCTCTTCGCTTGCCTAAAGCGAGCAACATGGCCAATAAAAAAGCCATAATGTACATCCAGTTTGAAACAGGAATTCCAACAATTACCCCACCCGCAAACAGCCTGAGTAAAAAACCTAACGATATTATAGTGATGTCTATCAAAGACAACTTTTTGAGCCAGATTGAATACAGAATGTTTTGAATTAAATAAACAATACAAGCCGCGAAAAAAAGATTATCGAGGAAGTAAGCCATTGAAAGTGAAACAGTCACAAGAATACCTGCTAGAAACAAGGCGGCCTTCTTGTCTATTGCGCCTGACGCAATAGGGCGATTCTTTTTCTGTTTATGAAGTCGGTCGGAAGAAGCATCAATAATATCGTTGAAAATATAGACAGCAGATGCGCTTAGTGAAAAGCTGAAGAACGCTAAGGTCAGCGGAAGAAGGGAGTCTAGGCTCAACGCTTGCCCAAAAAATGCGGGGAGGAAAATGAACAGGTTCTTGACCCACTGATGAACGCGGATTGTTCCACACAAATCACTTATCGACATGCCTGCAATTTACGGCATATTATAAAGAACGGAGTACTGAACAGCGCACTGCTTTAATCACAAACAAAGGTTCTGTCTGAGAAAGATTATCAAGTTATGATTGGGGTTGACACCAGTTCCAGAGCTAGGTTTCAGGTGGGGACGTAAAAACAGACGAGCACGTCAATAATCAGCATGTCACACAGTAAAATCCACTTGAATTCAGATTTATTCGGTTAAATCCGCATTAATGCGGATTCAGCTGGTTAACTCTTGAATTCAGACGACAAATAATTCTTTAACCAAACGGACAATTAGAGCCTATAATTACCAAAACTTACGCTTTGGTTTACAGCAAATAAAAAAGCAGGTGAACTTTCACCTGCTTTTCCACCAATGGGTTAATGAAACTCTTCTAAAGCTCTGGCTCCAAATCCTGTTGCTTCGACTTTTTGTTCTCTTCGTTCACGTACCAAATTACAGCCCCAGCAATGCCTATGACGATTAATGCTAAGATTATAATCGTTAGTGGATCGAGGCCTTTGCTTGCCACCACTGCTCCTGTTACTCCAACAGCTACACCGACTGAACTAAATTGTGTTGGACGAAATGTATTCTCAACTATGTATGTAGGATTCATCTTATTCTAGTTTTATTAATTCAACTTCATTTGATTCGATCAAAGGCCGATAGGACACTGGTCCAATCTGATACCAGAGGTCACCTTCAATTTTCACTCTTTTATTTGGAACCGTTGGGTCAAACCCCAAAGCCAGTAACCGTTCCATTGACACGGTAACAACTTCGTTTGTTAACCCATTCAATTCTTTCGAGACCAACTCTATGTTTCTCAGGTAGCCTGCGGTCATTTCCTTTTCTCTGTCGCGCCTGCTTATTGCTAAATCATTATTGTGTTTTGCCTTGCACTTCAGGTTGCAGTACTGTTGATTCTTTCTTCCATTGAATTCCTCTCCGCACTCATCGCAACGGTGTAGATACTTGCCGATATGTGATTGCCAACTGATAATCATTTTGTTGTCTCACAACAAAATTAGTAATTTTACTTTTAAGTAATAACACAATTAATTGATGATTGAGAATAACATACATACCGATACATGGAGGTCAATCCTCGAGAACCTCAAAGGTTCACAGGTAAATATTGGTGAGATTTTCGAAAGATTGAGTGAGCAGCCATATCGTGCCACCGATACTGGAATTCACCCTAAAATCATGGCCGATTGGAAGCGGAATGGACTGTTAATGTCTGAACATACTGCGAACAAGATGCATCGGTTTTCCATCGCTGAGTTTGTATGGATTAAACTCATAGAGAAAATGAGAGCCTTTAATTTTCCACTGAAAGCGATACAGTCATTTCGGGATGACATGATGGGTGGAACCACTACCGAGATTGAAGAGCTATGGAATACAGAATTCCTTTTCAACTTCATTCTGCACATGGAGAATGGAAAGAATCCTGAAAAGATTCGTGCGTATTTAGCGCGACCAGAAACGAAAGATGAAGCCATGGGTCTTCTTCCTCCAGGAATGAAAAGTGGCAACCGTCTGGAAACGTTGGTTCTGTTTTCATTAACCTTGAAAACCCCTGTATCCTTCCTTGTGGATCATTCTGGAAAAGGGACCCTATTCAATCCATTAATGCTTATGGGCGGGGTATACGATGATGATGAAACGGAAAGGGTTTTCACCAGTTCGTATGTCAGTCTTAGTCTTACAGAAGTATTAGCAGAGGTTCTTTCACTCTCCGATATGGAGATATTACATGGTCAGTTGATGATTGTTTCGGATATGGAAGCCAACGTGATTCAAGCGCTTCGAGAGGATGAGTTGACGTCCGTCTTAATACGCTACGACCAGAATCATCAAATGGATTTGATGGAAATTAAAAAGTTGCAGAAAGCCGAGCGAGAAACACGCCTTCTTGAAATGATATTGAAAAAAGGGTATCAAGACATCACCGTCAAGACCCAACACGGAAAAGTGATTTATTGCGAGAACACGCGAAAAGTAAAATTGAAATGACGGTACTGAACACATCAGACCTATTGATACACGTATCGTGCTACTGGAAAAACAGAGCAGGATGCATCGTAATCAAACATGCTAACGCTAAAAGAATGCAGAAAATTAGTTGACCCTAAAAACGAAAAGTACACAGACGAGCAATTGCAATTGATGCTGGAGTTTCAATTAGAGCTTGCTCAGGTAATTGTAGATGAACTAAAACGACAAGACAATGAGGAAGAGAGCTGCGCTGATGTCGCGCGTATCCAGCGATGAACAAGCCAAAGGATACAGCCTTGGTGTGCAATCTGAGGCTTTAGAAACTTACTGCCTCCGCAACGATATTGAGATTGTTTATTATTTCACAGAAGATCATTCCGCTAAGAATTTCGAACGACCTGCGTTCAAGCAGTTCTTGGAGTATCTTAGAAAGAACAAGGGTTCTATCGACCTGTTTCTTTTCACTTCATGGGACCGATTCTCACGGAATGCCATGGATGCTTACCACATGATTGACCGTTTGAAAAAACTCGGTATCGAAGCGCAGTCCATTGAACAACCGATTGACTTTTCCGTACCTGAGAATAAGATGATGTTGGCTATGTATCTGGTGATGCCTGAGGTGGACAATGACCGTAGATCCATCAAGATTCGAGGTGGTATCCGTGCGGCTCTCAAAGCGGGTAGATGGTGCCGTGCAGCTCCGTACGGTTACCGCAACACGCGTGATGAAAACAATCGTCCGATTATCGTGCCAACAGAACACGCTGAGACAATCCGAATCGCGTTCCAAATGATTGCCAAAGGGAAAACACAGCCTCAAGCACTCGAATTCCTTAATAATGCTGGAGTACCCGTTAAGAAGAGTCGTTTCTCGACCCTACTCAGAAACCCAATGTACATGGGCAAGATTGAGGTACCTGCTTCGGACGAAGAGCCTTATGCGCTCATTGAAGGAAAGCACGATGGAATTGTTTCTGAAAAACTGTTTTACCAAGTTCAGCAAGTGCTTAAAGGAAACCGACCGAACATACCGATAGAAACGGCTGTCCAAAATAAACAGCTTCCTCTTCGTGGAATCCTAAAGTGCTCGGCTTGCGGGGGCAAACTCACAGGTAGTCGTTCACGAAGTAGAAATGGAACGAGGCACGCCTATTACCACTGTAATCATTGCAGAGCAGAACGTTATCGAGCGGAGAACGCCAACGAAACGATGATTGAGGTTCTGAACGACCTCCGTCTTGCCAATGACAACGTCATCATCCATAGGGAACTGGTAAAGCGCATGTTGAATGGTGGGGAAAGTGACCGAAAAGGGAGAATCTCCAAACTCCAAAACCTCATTGATCAGCAGAATGAACGGATTGAACGATTGGAAGATAATCTTGCCGATGTGGCGATCTCATCGGAGGATTTTATCAGAATGAAAACTCGGTTCTCGAATTCAAGGAACCAAGCTCAGCAGGAACTCATCGACCTTAAAGTGGACAACACGGAGAAAAGTGAAATCCTGAAAAGGGCACTGGACGTAATAATTGGTCTTGGTGATTTCTACGCTGATGCTGATGCCAAAAGCAAAATCAAACTGCTTGGTTCGATATTTCCTGAAATGATCGAATTTGACGGAAAAAAATGTCGAACCACTAAAATCAATGAAGCAATCACGCTGTGTCTCAGTATTGACAAGGGTTTCAGCAAAAAAGAAAACCGGATACTCCCTGAAAAATTGGAAGTATCCGGTTGGGTGGACTTGGTTTCTCCTTGTAGTTATGGGGTTGAATCTTTGTTTTATTATTACAGTTGACGGTCAAGAGGGGCAACGTATGCTATTGCCATATTATCCTATAATTTGGTTGATTTTTGGCCTAGCCTTTAAGCGTTTGCATTTATATGGTGGAAAATTTACGGTTAGTTAAATTGATTTTTTAAAATATAAATACTTTGTTAAGGAATTCAGACAAGATTATTTTGAATTCTGAATACCCGTAGCTTTTCGTGAATTATAAGGAATATCGCATCCAGGGTTACTAGAGCCACACTGGAGTTTGCTAGAAAAGAAGGGGTTGACCTAGAACCGATTAAACGTTCTTCTGAAAAGTTTCTTCAAATGTGGGAGCAGTTTTTGGACAATAAAGGGAAGTTCGATTAGAACGTATACCACCACGCCCAAAGCAGAAACACTAACTGAAAAGGCAGCCTAAGCCGTAACACCCAAACGGGTTCTTTTCCACCCGGTTTGGTAGATTGTAAGTGGTAAATGTTTGCTGGAAACACAGCTATTAGCAATGCAATGATTCCCCAAGCTGCATAGCTTGAATATTCTGGGCAAAGTAGGAGCAGACCTAGAAAGATTTCGATTGCGCCACTTAAATAATTCAGGCCTTTGTGCCATGGTAAATAAGGAGGTATCAACCGCAAAAAGAATTTTGGGTTCTTAAAGTGGTAGTAGCCCGCAAAAATGTAGAATGCGGCCATAATGTAAAGGCTTATATCTTTCATGGTCTAAACTTACAAACCAGTAAATTGCTTCCGCAGAACAGTATGGAAGACGTCACAAACTTTTACTTAAGACAAGAAGAGCCGAATCGCTCTTGTTTTCTTGCCATGCGAGACATTGTCCGAAGGGTGGACGGTGAAGTGGAAGAGATTCTCAAATACGGTTCTCCGTGTTTTGTTTATCATGGGAGAGCTTTCTGCTATTTGTGGAAAGACAAGAAAACTAACGAGCCTTACTTTCTGATGGTGGAAGGAAAGCGTCTAGACCATCCAATGTTGGAATCAGGAGATAGAAAACGAATGAAAATCTTGAGGGTAAGTCCGACCGAAGACTTGCCCATTGAGGCTATTAACGTAGTCTTAGATTCTGCATTGGAACTCTACAAAAGCGGAACAATCAAAACGAAATAATGGGATACAAGGTTAACACAGTTTGGAAGGAGAAAATGGCCTTCGAAAGTCAGCTAGGAAACCATACAGTAAGAATGGATACCACTCCAGAAATGGGTGATGATTCCGGTGCTAGTCCGAAGCAACTTTTACTAGCAGGGTTAGCCGGTTGCACAGGAATGGACGTAGTTTCCCTACTCAATAAAATGCGCGTTCCGTTCACCAATTTCGAAATGGATATCGAGGCGGAACTGACGGAAGAGCATCCGATTGTTTTCTCAGAAATCAGATTGAAGTACGTGTTTTGGGGCGATAACCTAGATAAGGCCAAGGTGGAAAAGGCCGTCAAGCTTTCTCAGGACAAATACTGCGGAGTAAGTGCCATGCTGAAGAAAAATAGCCCGATTGAGTATTCGATTGAATACCGATAAAGAGGAAGGTTTATCCTTTACGATAAACGAAATAGCGCATTCCTTCACGGAGGGCCAGGGCTCCGTGCATGTAAACACCAACGAGCCAATACGGAACGCCAAATATTTCTGGTTCGCGATAATGAACAAGGTCAAATTGTGTCATGGCGCCTTCTACGAACATGCCACCAATCCCTAAAACAATGGCGAAAAGCATGATGAAAGCGCGCTCGTAGATGAAAAACCATCGCGCCAAGAAGCTTGCGTAAAATATAACGGAGAGTAAAACTGGCTCCTGATTTCCGAACCCGCTTAGTAGATAAACCATCATAAAGAACAATAGGTTCTCCACGAAAAGAGATAGGCTTCCAGAGCTAGTGCTTACAGTACTGGTGGCTGTTTTTGGGAAAATTGCGGGTGCGAACA
>Ga0209632_10001781_pt1 | contig 21369 bp, 22 predicted proteins | sample COG_10_FD_184754 | JGI IMG/M metagenome (GOLD analysis project Ga0209632, IMG submission 184754) | Pelagic Microbial community sample from North Sea - COGITO 998_met_10 (SPAdes) (version 2) | ecosystem: Environmental > Aquatic > Marine > Neritic zone/Coastal water | place: Helgoland, sampling... | reverse complement strand
TATCTGTAATACCAAACCAGCCTTCATTTGTTTCCCTTACTATTTTATTATCCTCTATATCGTCATAATCATCTTCTTTTAGTTCATCATCAAATACCCCAATGTATCCTTCGTGTGAGATGTAAAAATTTTGAATGTCATCTGGAATTTTGTTTCTTGTAATTTGAGCGTAAGGATAAAGTTCTATATTTTTTGGTGAATTATTTTTAATGCTTTGACTGATTTTAAATAAAAATTTGTCATCTAATTCGATTTTTTTCTTAAAAATCAAACCTTCTTGGTTATCCCATTTTAAAGTTATTGGAGATGTGTTTGTTAAAATCTTATTACCTTCCACTTGCCATTTAGAATTTTTATTTGGAACCTTCACTTCATTACCAATACTAGCCCAGCCAGACTCTACATAAAAACCATTTTCTGTTTGAGCGGGGTTTAAAAATTCAATATTTTTATCACCATCAACTTTTTGTTTATGATTTTTAAAAGAAATATCATCAATTAAACCTCCTTCTAGAGAAATAGATCCGATAATATTATTATTTTCAATTTTGACTCTATCTGATTGAGATATTGAATCATTTCTTGAAATCTTCTTATCAATATTTAATTGATTGATTTCTGGTGCTTGGTTCGGACTAGGCTGAATAGAGTTATCTGTTTTTTCTATTATTTTATTTGTTTTATTTTCTATATTATTTTTTGGTGTTTCAAAAAAAGCACCCCAAAATAATAAAACTGACATGGATAAAGCGATAGCTACAAATACATTTCTATTATCCATTATTTTTCTTTCCATTAATCTTGGTATGGTCAGGCACAAAATCATAATCCGATCCACCGCCTAAGACTTTAAATGGGTGACAACTTAAAATTCTTCTTATGCCAAATAAAGATCCTTTGTACAGGCCATATTTTTTTAAAGATTCTATATAGTACTCAGAGCAAGGTGTTAAATATCTACAATTATTTCCTAATAAAGGTGAAAATAAATATTTGTAAATCTTAATAAGTTTTATTTTTAAATTAACTAATATTTTAATCATTTATATCTTAATTTTATTAAAGCACTTTTCCATAACAGGCATTAATACAGTTTGTTTTTGTGTATAAGCATTTGATTTACCCAAAACTATATAAGTATAATCTTTACTAATTGCACCTCTTTTTTTCAGAAGTTTTTGAACAATAGCTTTTAGTTTTCTTCTTATTTTGTTTCTTTTAACGGCGTTCCCGATTTTTTTTTTCATTACAAAGCTAATGAGTAAACTTGATTTACTTTTAGGTTGAAAAAAATTTTTTGTTGCAAAAATTGAAAAAAATTCGGAATGGATCCTTTTTTCTTTCAATGTTTTTTTGAATTGGTAGCTTTTTTTTAAGCTTTCAAGCCTAACCATTTAAATAGATTATGTCGAAAGAGTTTTTCTTCCTTTTGCTCTTCGTCTGGCTATTAACTGTCGACCAGTTTTAGTTGCCATTCTTGTTCGAAAACCATGTCTTCGTTTTCTGACTAAATTGCTTGGTTGATAAGTTCTTTTCATAAATATTTAAAGGTATATATTTTAAATGATGTCTATTGTACAGGTAAAATATGAATAAAAATATTAAGATTACCTTAGGATCAATTTATTTAATTATTTTGATTACTTTTTTATATTTTCTATTATCAAAATTCGATATCTCCCGAGTTAGTGACTTTTCCTATTACAAGGAAATTCAAATAAATTTGGAGGAAATAATTGGGGAAAATTTAATAATTAATTTCATTCTATTCTCTGCATTTTCAGTTATCTGGGTAGTGCTATTAGGATTCGGTTCACCTTTGCTTATTCTATCTGGTATTTTATTTGGTAAATGGGTTGGCACCACTATTTCTACAGCATCTATTTCAGTTGGTGCTTTAAGTTTGTATATAATTGCAAGTTATTTCTTTAAAGATTTAGTAAATCAAATTTTAAAAGATAAATTTGAAAAATACATAGAACGTTTTCAAAAAAATGAATTTTATTATTTTTTTGCTTTTAGATTAGCTGGTGGCTTAGGAATACCATTTTTTTTACAAAATGTATTACCGGTAATTTTTAAAATGAAAAACTATAATTATTTTTTTGCCAGTTTTTTTGGCTTTATACCTAGTTTTTTTATTTGGAACACAATTGGTTCAGGTATTAATAAATTTATTAAGGAAGCAGATGAATTTAATTTTATCAACTTAATTTTAAGTAGAGAAATATATTTTCCTTTAATTATATTTATAATTTTAATTTTAGGATCTTTAATTGTAAAAAAAAAATTTTTTAATGATTGATATAAATAGTAATAATTTGGCAAATGATCCTAGCCCCTATTTGCAACAACACAAAGATAACCCAGTTCATTGGCAAAAATGGTCTACAGAGATAATAAAGATTGCTAAGAATAAATCTAAACCTGTTTTATTAAGTATTGGTTATGCAAGTTGTCATTGGTGCCATGTAATGGCTCATGAAAGTTTTGAAGACAAGGAAACAGCAGAATTAATGAATAAATATTTTATAAATATTAAAGTTGATAGAGAAGAAAGACCTGATCTTGACTTTGTCTTTCAAAGTTCTTTTCAACTTTTTAATCAAACAGGTGGCGGTTGGCCTCTAACAATGTTTCTTGATGAAAACGGAGTTCCTTTTATGGGCGGAACTTATTTTCCAAAAAATTCTCAAAACGGGCTTCCTTCATTTAAAGAAGTTTTACAAAAAGTTCATGACGCCTATCATGAACAAAAAAAAAATATTATTAAGCAAAAAGATTTAATTATTAAAAATTTAGATTTAAAAAAAAACTCGGTTTTAAGTCAGGATCTAGAACCAATCATAGAAACCTCTCTAAGTTATTTGGACCCGATTAAAGGAGGGTATAAAGGAGCCCCTAAATTTCCTACATTTAATTTATATGAAACACTCTTATATTTTTACAACAAGACAAAAAAAAAAAAAAATATTTAGATCCTGTAATTTTAATAATTAAACAAATCACTTCTAAAGGAATCTACGACCACGTTGAGGGCGGTATAGCTAGATACACCGTTGACGAAAATTGGATAATCCCTCATTTTGAAAAAATGCTCTATGACAATACACAATTTATTCTACTTTTATCCAAGTGTTGTAAAATTATTGACGAAGATTACTTTAAAAAAAAACTCGAACAAACAATTGAGTTTTTAAAAAAGGAATTTACAAACAAAGATAATCTTTTGGGATCAGCTCTTGATGCTGACAGCGAGGGCGTGGAAGGAAGATATTATGTTTATGATTATACGGAAATTAAAGATATTGACAATATTAGTAATTATTTTGAATTAGACCCCAGAGGAAATTGGGAAAATAAAACTATTTTAATAGAAAAAAAAATACCTCCCAAAGAAATTATTGATAAACTTCTAATTATTAGAAGAAAGAAAAAAAAACCATTTTTTGACGATAAAACTCAGTTAGATTTAAACTGCTTATGGATTAGTGCTTTAATTTCAGCTCACGATATTTTACCAAAAAATAATTATTTAAAATTAGCAGAGGATTTTTATTCTAAAGTAGAAGAGAAATATATTAATAACAGTGTTCAACATAGCTACACAAAAGAAGTTGTCTTTTTAGAAGATTATGCTTTCTTAATTAATGCATTGAATGATCTTTCAGATAAAACAATGAACTTTAAATATAAAGATCAAGCTACAAAATTGTGTAGAGAGGCAATTGCTAAATTTTATGTTGAAGAAAAACATATTTTCCAAAAAAATAAGATAGTAAATAATGATATTTTTTTTAAACCAATTGATATAGGGGACAATACAATACCTAATGGCAATGCAATAATGCTAATTAATCTAATAAGACTTGGAATGATGGAAGAGGCAAAAAAATTAACAGATAGCCTTAACGGATATTTAAATATTTATAAAAATCACATGATGACAGCAATAAGAGCTATAGATTTTTTCAATAATATTAAAGAAGGAAAGAGCTGTAACGAGCAAGGTTGTAAAATCGATGAATAAAAAAAGGTTAATTGGACAGCTTGGTTAATTCTAATTATTTTGTGGAATTATGGTTTTCCAAATGCAACTCCACTTCAAGATGTGCTTGTTGCCGTAATTTTGTCGATATTATTTATAATTATTCAGAACTTGCAATCAAGAGACTTGCAAAATCGCAGCTCAAGAAGTAAATTTAAAAATTAATGAAGGGACGCTTATTATGGGAATTCATTACGATTATAAATCTACACGTGGTGATAAAGCCATGAAAAAAGAGGCTAAACGAAAAGCCAGAATAGAGCAGAGAAGGGCGAAGCGTTCTACCAGCAGTTCTGACGAGTCCGAAAAAAAAATAATGCACGATATTGATAAACCAATAACGTTAGAGGACTTAACCAATCCAGACAAAAACTAGTTATTTTTTATGAAATCTTTTGAAAAAAAAGATTCTTTATTAAAAAATCGCGAGGAAGCCCTAAAGAAAAATTTAAAAAAAAGAAAAAAATCAAAAAAAAGAAAAGAAAAAAAATGACAGTTCTTTCAGATAAGTGGATTAAAAAGATTACAAAAGAAAAAGGAATGATCAATCCTTTTGTTGGCAAACAGGTTAGAAAAGGAAAAATTTCTTTTGGATTGTCCTCTTACGGATATGACGCAAGAGTTTCTAATGAATTTAAAATTTTTACAAATGTAAATTCAGGTATAGTTGATCCAAAGGTTTTTAAAAAGGAGAGCTTTGTTACCAAAATTGGCAAAGAGTGTATAATTCCTCCCAATTCTTTTGCTTTAGCTAGAACAATGGAATATTTTAAAATACCTGATAATGTTTTGGTGATTTGTTTAGGTAAATCAACTTATGCAAGATGTGGAATCATAGTGAACGTAACACCTCTAGAACCAGGATGGGAAGGTCATGTTACATTAGAGTTTTCAAACACTACCCCTTTACCAGCAAAAATATATGCTAATGAGGGTGTAGCTCAATTTATCTTTTTGAAAGGTAATGAAAAACCAAGTGTTACCTACGCTAATAGAAAAGGTAAATATATGAAGCAAAAAGGTGTAACACTACCAAAAGTTTAATTTCTTTAATGGAAAAGTTAATAATTAAAGGCAAGAAAGAATTAAGTGGAAAAATTTCAATCTCGGGGTCTAAAAATGCAACCTTACCAATTTTAGCTGCATCTATTCTTGTTAATCAGGCTACTATTAAAAATATTCCTCTGGTTAAAGATATTTTCACGATGGTTGAACTTTTAAATTTTATTGGTTTAAAAATAAAAATTAATAAAAAAAAAAACATTATCAAAATTAATAACAATGGTAATAAGATAAACACATTAGCTCCTTATAAACTCGTTAAGACAATGAGGGCCGGAGTGCTTGTTCTAGGATCGCTATTAACTAAATATGGTAAAGCAAAAGTATCTTTGCCCGGAGGATGTGCTATAGGTACAAGACCTGTAGACCTACATTTATTTGCTTTAAAGAAACTAGGAGCAAAAATTAAAATTAAAGATGGATACATAATAGCTGAAGCAAAGAGTGGTTTAAAAGGTAGTATTATTAAATTTCCCAACATTTCAGTGGGTGCAACAGAAAATGCATTGCTAGCTGCTACGCAAGCAGAAGGAACAACTGTCCTTAAAAATTGCGCGATTGAACCAGAAGTAAAGGACTTAATAACATTTCTTAAAAAGTTAGGATTAATTATTAATTTAAAAGGCAGAAACATAATTATTAAACACAGGAAAATAAAAAATTCAAAAATTGTTCATAATGTAATTTTTGATAGAATAGAACTAGGCACTTATATGATTGCTAGTGCATTGCAGGTAAAAAATACTATAATAATTGATAAAATTGATCCAAAAATTGTCAAAAGTGAAATAAAAATTTTGAGAAAAATAGGTGTTAAAATAAAACAAAAAAAAAATTCAATCATAATTAAAAAAAATAAAAAGTTAAAAAAAATAAATATTTCAACGAAACCCTACCCTGGCTTTCCAACTGATTTACAAGCCCAACTAATGGTGCTTTTAACCCAAGCAAACGGTGTATCAAAAATAAGAGAGAATATATTTGAAAATAGATTTATGCATGTACCGGAATTAAACAGAATGGGAGCAGATATTGAAATTAAAAACAAGACAGCAATAATTAAAGGTCCAACTAAATTAACCGGTGCTGAAGTTATGGCTACTGACTTAAGAGCGTCAGTCAGTTTAGTTCTGGCCGGGTTAGCAGCAGAGAACAGAACTATCATAAATCGTATTTATCATCTTGATAGGGGATATGAATTTTTAGAAAGTAAATTAAAAAATTGTAAAGCTGAAATTAAAAGAGTCTAAAATGAAGCCTAAAAATCTTAAACTTATCGCAAGAACAGAAGAAGATTTGAGAGTAGTATCCGCACATCTTCAAGACTCAATAGTAAATGTTGCTGATATAGCTAACTTAAAGAAAAATAAAATTTTTCTTATGCAATTAAATCGCTTTATGTGGGAAGATGTTGAAAAGGGTGTATTTAGAAAAAATAAACGTATAAGGACAATTTTAAAATTCGAGAATGTTTTAAAAATATTATCAAAAAACATCAATCAACTTAGTAAAGATAAATTTTTAGATTTTCTAGCTATTGAAACAAATGTAACTCCTGATAATAACTATGAAATGAAAATTATTTTTGCCGGGGACTCAATAATGAAAGTAATTTCTGAAGTAATAGAAGTAACCCTAGATGATCAAGGAGAAGCTTGGGATACAAAAAATAAACCAAAGCATAAAGCATTATAATGTTAAAAACTTTAAATTATAATAATCAAAATTCTTTGAAGACCCTAAAGTTATTTCTAGATAAGAGAAAATCTATTCAAAAAAATCAAACTTCAGCTGTAAATAAAATTATAAAAAATGTAAAAAAAAAAGGAGATATAGCAGTTTTAAACTATGAAAAAAAATTTTCAAAGATAAGAAAAAAAATACAGAAAATATATTTTTCAAATAAAGAAATAAATTTCATTTCAAAAAAAAATGATAAAGAATTAAAGAAAGCGATTGATTTAGCTTACAACCGAATAAAAAAGTTTCATTCAAAGCAAAAATTTTCATCTTTTAAATTTAAAGATAAATACAAGAATGAATTATCTTATAGATATTCACCCATTGAAAAAATTGGTGTTTATGTTCCAGGCGGCACAGCAAGCTACCCAAGCACTGTTCTTATGAACTGTATTCCTGCAATAGTTGCTGGAGTAAAAAATATTTATTTAACAACACCAGCATTAGACTCAAAAATAAATCCAGCTATAGTTTATGCTGCAAAAAAATGTGGAGTAAAAAAAATTTATAAAACTGGCGGCGCTCACTCAATAGCTGCATTTGCTTATGGAACAAAAAATTTCGTAAAGGTAGATAAAATAGTTGGACCAGGAAATGCTTTTGTGGCTTGTGCAAAAAAAGAAGTGTTTGGAGATGTAGGTATTGACATGGTAGCTGGACCGTCCGAAGTAAGCGTCGTAGCAGATAAATCAGCTGATCCAGATTTAGTTGCTGCAGATCTTATTGCCCAAGCAGAGCATGATGTCAACGCTCAATCAATTTTAATAACTGATAATAAAAATTTAATTAAATCAGTTAATTTATCTTTAAAAAAACAATTAGTTAAATTACCAAAAAAAAAAATAGCCTCTCAAAGCTTAAAAAATTTTGGATTAGCTATTTTGACTAAAAATAAAAAAAAAATTATAGAAATAATTAATACAATTGCCCCAGAACATTTGGAACTTTGCACGAATTACAATAATGAAATTATTAAAGGGGTAAAAAACGCTGGATCAATTTTTATAGGAAAATTTTCACCAGAGGCCATCGGAGATTACATAGCAGGACCAAACCATGTTTTACCTACCTCCGGATCTGCTAGATTTTCATCAGGTCTTTCCGTTAATGATTTTTTAAAAAGGCACTCATTAATAAAAATAACAAAAACAGGTATTGAAAGATTGAGCGCATCGGTTATAAATTTAGCAAAGCATGAGAATTTAGATGGCCATGCTAATTCGGTTGAAATAAGATTAAAAAAAGGAAGTTAATTGGCGAAACAAGAAACTCTCGAATTTAAAGGAAAAGTCACAGAACTTTTGCCGAATGCAATGTTCAGAGTCAAGTTAGAGAACAACCATGAAATTTTAGCTCATACTGCTGGAAAGCTAAGAAAGAATAGAATTAGAGTCCTTGCAGGAGATAATGTAATGGTCGAAATGACGCCATATGATTTAACTAAAGGTAGAATTACTTTTAGATTTTAGGCCTTGTAGCTCAGTAGTAGAGCAGTACCCTGAAAAGGTATGTGTCGTAAGTGCGATTCTTACCAAGGCCACCACCGAAAGTTTTAACCATCGAAATATAAAATTTATTTTGTTATTTATAACAATCCTATGAATAAAAAAATTGGACTATTTTGGCTGAGAGATGATTTTAGAGTCTCCAAAAATAATGGACTTATAGAAGCTACGATAAACCATGATGAAGTAGTAGTTTTTTATTTATATAAAAAACATATTTATCAAAACCAAGAAGCTCAAAAATGGTGGTTAGGCAAATCTCTTTATAATTTTAAAAAAAGTCTGAACAACTTAAACATAAATCTTGAAATCATTGAAACTGAATCTTTTAAAGTTTTTTTTGAAAAATTATTAAAGAAAAATGACTTTGCAATTTATTGGAATAAAGTCTATGAACCTGATTACCTAGAATTTGATAAGTACATCCAAAAAAAATTAATATCTGAAAACATTCATTATCAAATTTATAAAGGAAATGTTCTAAATGAAATAAATGAGATAAAAAAAAGTGATGGTACACCGTTTAAAGTTTTTACACCTTTTTGGAGAGTAGCTGAAAAGTATTACATTGAAAAAATACCTCCTAAAGAAAAAAAAATTAAAAAATGTTTAAGGAAAAAAAACTATTTTGAAAATTGCCTAAATTATCAGAAAATATTACCAAATAAAAATTGGTTTAAAAAATTTGAAAAAACATGGTCACCCGATGAAGAAAATGCTTTAAATATCTTAAATGATTTTATTAAAAATAAAATAATAAACTATTCTGAAGGCCGTAATTTTCCAAATGTAAGAGGAACATCAAAATTATCCCCCTATATTAAATTCGGTCAAATACATGTAGAAACTATTTGGAATAAATGCATAAAAAATAAAGTTAAAACTTCAGGTACTTCAAAATTTTTAACCGAAATAGGTTGGAGAGAATTTAATCATTCACTGATTAATCATTTTTCTCATATGACAAAAAATAATTATTCAAAAAAATTTGATAAATTTCCTTGGCAAAAAAATTCTAAATTTTTAAACTTATGGAAAAAAGGTTTAACGGGATATCCGATTGTTGACGCCGGGATGAGAGAACTTTATTCAATTGGATGGATGCATAATAGAGTAAGAATGATTGTTGGATCTTTTTTAGTTAAACATTTGTTGATAGATTGGAAAGAAGGAGAAAAATATTTTAAAAATTGTTTGTTAGATTATAGCCTAGCAAGCAATGTCGGAGGCTGGCAATGGGTTGCTGGTTGTGGTGCAGACGCAGCTCCTTATTTTAGAATATTCAACCCAATTTTGCAGGGAGAAAAATTTGATAAGGAAGGTGAATATGTGAGAAAATGGGTTCCAGAATTAAAAGATTTACCAAAAAAATTTATTCATAAGCCTTGGGAATACGACGGAGAAAGTTTTAAGTTAGGAAAAGATTATCCTCATCCAATAGTTAAACACGAAGAGGCTAGGAACAAAGCTTTGAATGCATTCAAAAAAATTTAAAATTATATATTTCCATGGCAGTGTTTAAATTTTTTTCCTGATCCGCAAGGACATTTTTCGTTTCTTCCAACCTTTTTTTCTGTTTTATCATAGGAAGTTATTTTTTTGTCTTCAGTATCCTTTTTTTTCTCTTCATTACTTACTACTATATTTAAATTTAGAAGAAACTTAATCAAATCATTTTTAATTTTAAGTAATAATCCCTCGAATAAAAGAAATGCCTCTTTTTTAAATTCAGACAAAGGGTCTTTCTGCCCGTACTGCCTTAGCCCAATCACTTGCCTTAGTTGCTCAAGATATTGCAGGTGTGACCTCCACGAAAAATCAATAATTTGTAAAAATATTTTTTTTTCAAGACTGTTGTTTTGAGAATTATCTAAAATTTTAATTCTAGAATTTTTTTTTTCTAAATATAAGTTTCTTATCTTTTTATTAAAATCTGTTTCTCTAAGTTTTGCAAAATCTAATAGTTCATCATCATTTATAGCGTTGCCAGTGATATTTTTAGTTTCAGTTAAATAAATTTTTTTATCGCCAGATTTTTGATAATTTGATCGTGCATTATTTAAGTTGTTTAAAACTTCTTCTAAAAAATTATCAATAATTTCATTAATATTTTGTTCTTTTAAGATCTTTAATCTTTGTGAAAATATGACCTGTCTTTGATCGTTCATTACATCGTCAAATTTAATAAGTGTTTTTCTAATATCAAAGTTTCTACTTTCAACTTTCTTTTGAGCTCTTTCCATAGCTTTATTTATCCAAGGATGGTCTATTGACTCGTTCTCTTTTAAGCCAAGTTTTTGAAGCATCCCATCTATTGAGTCTCCACCAAAAATTCTCATTAATTCATCTTGTAGGCTTATAAAAAAAATGGTGCTTCCTGGATCACCCTGCCTACCAGCTCTTCCCCTTAATTGATTGTCAATTCTTCTACTCTCGTGGCGCTCCGTTCCAATAATAAACAATCCACCTATATTTTTAACTTTGTCTTCGTTTCGTTTTACGTCACTTAAATTTTCTTTTTTGCCGTCATAAATAAAATCTTTATTGCCACCAAGTTTAATATCTGTTCCTCGTCCGGCCATGTTAGTAGCTATTGTTACCGCTCCTACTTTACCTGCTTCAGCAATTATTCTTGCTTCTTTTTCATGTTGTTTTGCATTTAATACGTTGTGTTTAATTTTTTTATCATTAAGAAAATTTGAAATTTTTTCCGATTTATCAATACTTGTTGTCCCTACCAATACTGGCTGACCTTTTTTATTACATTCAATTATTTTATTTGTTATCGCATTATATTTTTCTTTTTCTGTTCTATAGACCTGATCGTTGAAATCTTTACGAAGCATTTCTTTGTTTGTAGGAATCGAAACTACATTTAATTTATAAATATCATAGAATTCTTCAGATTCTGTCATGGCAGTACCAGTCATACCGGCTAATTTCTGATATAATCTAAAATAATTCTGATAAGTTATTGAAGCCAAAGTTTGATTTTCTTCTTCAACTTTAACATTTTCTTTAGCTTCTATTGCTTGATGTAGGCCATCAGAGAATCTTCTTCCTTCTAAAACTCTTCCCGTAAATTCATCTATAATTTGCACTTTTTTTTCTCTAACTATGTAATCAGTATCTTTTCTAAAAAGTAAATTAGCCTTTAAAGCTTGATTAACATGATGAACAAGATCTAAATTAGCTGGATCATAAAAATTGTTATTTTTTAGCAATCTTTTTTGTATTGCAAGTTTTTCAATTTTATCAATTCCTAAATCAGTAAGAATAGCATTCTTATTTTTTTCATCTAGTTCATAATCATCCTTTTGAAGATGTTTCATAAATTCATTTGATGTCACATAAAGTGTAGTTTTATCCTCAACTCTTCCAGAAATTACTAGCGGGGTTCTAGACTCATCAATAAGAATACTATCTACTTCATCCACAATACAAAAATTATGACTTCGTTGAACCATTTCTCCAAGTTCATACTTCATATTATCTCTTAAATAATCAAATCCGAGCTCATTATTTGTGGCATATGTAATATCGTTGTTATAATTTTTTTTTCTATCAGCATCATCTATGTTATTGGTAATACAGCCCGTTGAAACACCTAAATAATTAAAAACTTTTCCCATCCAAGCCGAGTCCCTTTTAGCTAAATAGTCATTTACAGTAACAATATGTACACCTTTTCCTATTAAAGAATTTAAATATGCTGGCAATGTTGAAACAAGAGTTTTACCTTCACCTGTCTTCATCTCTGCAATCTTTCCTTTATGAAGAATTAATCCGCCAGCCAACTGAACATTATAATGTCTCTCTCCAAGTGTTCTTCTGGCAGCCTCTCTAACTAGAGCAAAGCTTTCAGGAATGATTTCATCAATGTTTAGTGATCCGTTTTGAGCATTTTTTTTAAAGTTATATGTTTTTTCCTTAAAATCACCCTCAGTTAAAGTCCTAATTTGCTTTTCTTTATTATTAATAGCTTCTATAATATTTTGAATTTTGTCTAATTCTTGTTGATTAGAGCTTTTAAATATTTTACTAAAGGTTCTTGTAAATAAATTCATTATACCCCTATATATGTACTATTAAAGTAAATTAAACAGTTATTATGACAATAAATATTAAAAATTTTTTAAACGATAAAACAAAATTATCTAAAATGGGCGACTTTCAAAGCCTAAAGCCAATTGAGGGTCTTGAAATGGCATCAATTTCAGCTGATCTTTATAGAGATGGCAGAGATGATCTAGCTTTATTTTATTTTTCTAATGGAGCCAATTATGCAACATTAACCACCTCTAATAGTATTACTTCTGAATTTATTCCTTGGAACAACAACTCCCATAAAAAAACTATTAAGGGATTATTGGTCAATACAAAAAATGCCAATACATTCACAGGAAAACAAGGAAAAGAAAGCATTGATATATTAGCGAAAAATTTATCAAGAATTTTGACCATCAAAGAATCCAAGAATAGAAAAGGGACCACTGAAACAGTTAAAATCAAAGATTTAATTTTTGCTTCGACTGGAGTGATTGGCGAAGAATTCCCTGTTGAAAAAATTAAAGAACGACTTTCAGATCTAGTAGACAAGCTAAAAAAAGAACATAATAAAATGTATTGGATAAAAATAGCATCAGCAATTATGACCACTGATACTAAACCTAAATTAGCCTATGAAGAAATAATTTTAGGCGATGAATTAATAAAAATTTCTGGTATTGCCAAGGGTTCAGGTATGATAGCACCAAACTTAGCAACGATGCTGTCTTTTATTTTTACAGACGCTGACATTAACTCTAATATTTTAAAAACCCTTTTAAAAAGAGCAGTAGCGAATTCTTTCAACGCGATAACAGTTGATAGCGATCAATCAACTAACGATATGGTTTCCATTTTTTCCACGAGAACTGTTAAATTGGGTCAAAATATTTCTTTAAATGATAAAGGAATTCAAAAGTTTGAGATAGCGCTAAAGAAATTATGTTTAAATTTAGCAAAACAAATTGTTGTAGATGGAGAGGGCGCCAAGAAATTTGTGACAATTAATGTAATTAACGCTAAATCTTTAGGTAGCGCTAAGAATATAGCTTTTTCAATTGCTAATTCTCCACTCGTAAAAACAGCAATAGCCGGGGAGGATCCTAATTGGGGAAGAATTGTTATGGGTATAGGAAAATCAGGTGAAGCAATTGATCAAAAAAAATTGAAGGTAAAGATAGGGAATTTTATAGTTGCTGAAAATGGAAAAATTTCTGAAACTTATGATGAACAAAAATTAAAAGAATATATGCAATGGGATTCAATCGTGATTGAGATAAACTTGAAACAGGGTAACGACGCATTTAAATGTTACACATGTGATTTTACTCATGACTACATAGATATAAATGCTGATTACAGGAATTAGATGATAAAATATAACTTAAAATGTCAAAATGATCATGAATTTGAAAGTTGGTTTTCTACCTCGAAAGAATTTGATAAATTAAATAATCAAGATTTACTGGAGTGCATATATTGTTCTTCAAAAAAAATTAATAAATCAATTATGGCACCAATGGTTTCAAACTTAAAAAATAAGGATGAAAAAATTGAAACAATAAACAAAGACTTTAATAATGAAAAAAATAAACTTTTGAAATTAAGAAAATATGTAGAAAAAAATTTTGATTACGTTGGTAAAGATTTTAGCAGAAAAGTAAGAGAAGTTTATTATAATAAAAAAAACAATAAGGCTATCTACGGAACAACGACACCTAAAGAAAGAGAAGAATTATCAGAAGAAGGAATAGATCTGCTTTCAATTCCTTGGATTAATAAAGATAATTAATTTTTAAAACTGACAATAATATAATTCACAGACAAATCATTGGATCTTTTCCATTTTTTTAAAAATGGATTAAATTTTAATCCTTTTATATTTAACGTTGAAAATTTTTCTTGAAGTAGAAAATTTTCTAGTTCTTCAGGTTTGATAAATTTATTCCAATCATGCGTTCCTATTGGCAACCATCTTAATACGTATTCTGCTCCGATAATTGCTTTTACGTAAGACATAAAAGATCTGTTTAATGTTGCAGTAAACATTAACCCATTTTTTTTTAATAATTTAGAACAAGATTTTATATATAAATTTACATTATCTACATGTTCCACAATCTCAAGATTTAAAATTATATCAAACTTTTTATTATTATTTAAATTTTCTGGGGAGGCAGCGATATAATTTATTTTAAGCCCATTTTGTTTTGAATGTATTTTAGCGACATTAATATTTTTTTTAGAAGCATCTACACCCGTTACATTCGCTCCTAACCTGGCCATTGGCTCGCTGATCAAACCACCGCCACAACCAATATCTAAAATATTTAATCCGTATAAAAAATTAGGCTTATTTTTTGTAATCTTAAAATGTTTTTTTATATTCTCAACAATGTATTCAATTCTTATAGGATTAAACATATGTAAAGGTTTAAACTTTCCATTAACATCCCACCATTCTTCAGCTAAATTTGAAAACTTTTGAATTTCTTCTTTATTTATAGTAGTACTCATCTCGTAAAATTTTAAATTAATATTAATATCTATATTTTATTATATTACATTCTTAAATGGTTAAAAAAGTATTAAAGTTTGGTGGGACATCTGTTGGGACAACTGAAAGAATCCAGCATGTAGCTAATATAATCCAAAAAGAACACTCTTCTGGCAACAAAGTTATTGCAGTAGTTTCAGCAATGTCAGGAAAAACTAATGAACTCATCAATCTTTCAAAAAAAATTTCTGATGAATTTAACAAAAGAGAGCTAGATGTCCTTATTTCCTCTGGAGAACAAGTTGTTTGTGCACTACTAGCTGGCGCATTGACAAAATTAAAAATTAAAGCGAAGTCTTGGCTAAATTGGCAAATTCCCATAATCACAGAAGGAGAGCATGGTAATGCTAGAATTATAAATATGCATGTTGAAAAAATAAATAAATATTTAGACGAAGAAGGAATTGTAATCATACCTGGTTTCCAAGGTATTTCTAAAAATGGAGACATTACAACAATTGGAAGAGGAGGTTCTGATGCAACTGCAGTAGCAGTTGCAAAAATATTCGATGCTAGCTCTTGTGATATATATACAGATGTTGATGGAGTTTTCTCAACGGACCCGAATAAAATACCAGTAGCAAAAAAAATTGATAAAATTTCTTTCGATGAGATGTTAGAGCTATCATCGTTAGGTGCAAAAGTAATGCAATCATCCGCTGTTCAAACAGCCATGATGTATGATATCCCTCTTGAGGTGAGATCAACCTTTACTGAGAGAAAAGGGACTAAAATTTTTAGTCAAGAAAATATTGATTATACAAAAAGTGTAACTGGTGTAGCTTATTCAAAAGATGATGCTAAAATTACTATTATTGGTGTAGAAGATAGACCTGGAGTTGCTGCAAACATATTTGAACCACTAAGCAAAGCTCAAATAAATGTTGATATGGTAATTCAAAATATCTCTTCAGATCAAAAAACTACAGATATAACTTTTACAGTTAAAAGAGATGATGTTTCTAAAACCAAACGAATTTTAAAAGATAACAAAAATATAAAATACAAAGAGATTATACAAAATGAAAAAGTTGCTAAAATTTCAATCGTCGGCGCTGGAATGGTGTCTACACCAGGAGTAACTTATAAAATGTTTAGAGCTTTATCCGATGAAAAAATTAATATTTTAGCTATTTCTACTTCAGAGATAAAACTTTCAGTAATCATTGATGAGGACAACACTTTAAAAGCAATTAAAAAACTTCATACAATTTTTGATTTAGATTAAAATGGAAATTAGACCACACAGAATTATTAAGAGAAAAACTACGAAAAAAATTAAAGTGGGAGATGTAAGTATTGGAGGAGACTCAACTATTAGCGTACAATCAATGACAAATACATTAACTACAGATATTAAAGGAACAATCAGTCAAATTCATGCTTTAGAAGAAGCTGGAGCAGACATAGTTAGAGTTTCTTGTCCAGATAAAGAGTCAACAAAGGCGTTAAAAGAAATTGTTAAAGAAGTTTCAGTTCCAATTGTGGCTGATATTCATTTTCATTATAAAAGAGCCATTGAGGCAGCAGAAATGGGAGCAAGCTGTCTAAGAATAAATCCAGGAAATATTGGAAACAATCAAAGAGTGTTGGAGGTTATTAAGGCGGCAAAAAACAATAATTGCTCAATTAGAATAGGAGTAAACGCAGGATCTTTGGATAAAAATTTATTAGAAAAGTACAAAGAGCCTTGCCCCGAAGCTTTAGTTGAGAGCGCACAATATAATATCAAACTTCTTGAAGATAATGATTTTTTTAATTTTAAAATTAGTGTGAAATCCTCTGATATATTTCTAACCGTGAAAGCTTATAAAAAATTATCAGAAATTTGCAACTATCCCTTACACTTGGGCGTTACCGAAGCAGGAGGACTATTGACTGGAAGTATTAAATCTTCAATTGGAATTGGCCAGCTATTAATGGAAGGCATTGGTGATACCATAAGAGTTTCTCTATCATCAGATCCTGTTGATGAAGTTAAAGCCGGTTATGAAATTCTTAAATCTTTAGGGATTCGTTCGAGAGGAGTAAATATTATATCTTGCCCGTCATGTGCAAGACAAGCTTTCCCAGTTATTGAAACTGTAAAATTATTAGAAAAAAAATTAGCTCATATAAAAAAACCTATCAATCTCTCTATAATTGGTTGTGTAGTCAACGGACCTGGCGAAGCGGCTCAAACAGAAATAGGTTTGACCGGCGGTGGACAAGATAATAATCTTTTATATCTTTCAGGAGTTCCTCACAGCAAAGTTCCAAGCTCTAAAATCATTGATAGAGTTGTAAAACTTGTAGAAGAAAGAACAAAAGACATTTAATTTAAATTATGATCCCTGTAGATAAAGTCCAAGACATCGTAAATAAGCATGATGCTTTAGAGAAAGAACTTTCGTCAGGAAATATCGATCCTAAATTGTATGCAAAAAAATCTAAAGAATACTCCAGCTTGGGCGGTATAATCAAAATTGCAAGACAATATTTAAATTTTGAAAGTGAAAAAAAAGATTTAGTAAATATGGTTCAAGATAAATCAAATGATAAAGACATAATCGAATTAGCCCAAACAGATTTAAATGAACTAATTGCAAAAAAAGAAAAATATGAAAATGATCTAAAAGTATTTTTGCTACCAAAAGATGAAGATGATAATAAAAATGCAATTGTTGAAATCAGAGCTGGAACTGGTGGATTAGAAGCCTCCCTTTTTTGTGCAGACTTATTCAAAATGTACGAAAAAGTTTGTTCAAAAAAAAATTGGAAATTAGAAATTATAAATATATCTAAGAGTGAAGCAGGTGGATTTAAGGAGGTGATTTTTTTGGTGAATGGAGATGATATATATTCATATTTAAAATATGAATCCGGAGTCCATAGAGTTCAAAGAATACCTGAGACAGAAACACAAGGAAGAGTACACACATCAGCAGCTACTGTAGCGGTATTGCCAGAGGCAGAAGATGTAGATATTCAAATTAAGGAGTCTGACTTAAGAATTGACGTGTTTAGAGCCGGTGGACCAGGAGGGCAATCTGTAAACACAACTGATAGCGCTGTTAGAATCACACATATTCCAAGTGGTGTCGTTGTAAGCCAACAGGATGAAAAATCTCAACACAAAAATAAAGCCAAAGCGTTAAAGATTTTAAGATCGAGAGTATATGAAGCAGAAAAAAGAAAAAAAGATCAAGAAAGATCTAGTAATAGAAGAAGTCAAATTGGATCAGGCGATAGATCAGAAAGAATAAGAACTTATAATTTTCCTCAAGGAAGAGTGACAGATCATCGAATTAATTTAACTCTACATAAACTAAATGAATTTTTAAGCGGAGAGATACATGAGGAAATGAATCAAGAGCTTAGATTAAAAGAACAAAGTTTAAAACTCGAAAATTTAAATTCATGAATATTTTAGAAGCAATTAAATTTGGATCTGATTTGCTCAAAGAAAAAAAAATTTCATCATATATTTTAGACTCAGAACTATTGCTCTCAAAAACATTAAACAAATCACGAGAAAAAATTTTGACAAATTTAGACGCGGATATTGAAAAAAAAAATTTTAATATTTTTAAAACATTTTTAATTAGAAGATCCAAAAATGAACCAATGGCCTATATATTCGGAGAAAAAGAATTTTGGAGCAAAAATTTCAATGTAAATAAAGATACCTTAATTCCAAGACCTGAAACTGAGCTGCTAGTAGATAAATTAGTAACAACATTCAAAGATAAGAATATATCAATTTTAGATATTGGCACTGGATCAGGTTGTATTATCGTTAGTTTATTAAGTAGCCTTAATCAATCTGTTGGAACAGGAGTTGATATTTCCAAAAAAGCAATTTTTATGGCTAAAAAGAATGTAACAAGATACAAATTAGATCACAGAATTAAATTGTTCAATAAGTCTTTTGAAAATATATTTGATAAAAAATTTGACCTAATTGTATCTAATCCACCATATATAGAACGAAAAGCCATTAAAAATTTAAGTGAAGACATTAAAAAATATGAACCTAGAATGGCACTAGACGGTGGAAATGATGGGCTTGACCTTATTAAAAAAGTTATCTACAAGTCGAAGAATATTTTAAAGATTAACGGTACGCTCGCCATAGAAATTGGTAATGAGCAAATAAATAAAGTTTCAAAAATATTAAATAATAACAATTTTAGAACTAGAAATGTTATAAAAGATTATAAAAATAATATTAGGTGCATAATCGCTTATAAAAATAAATGAACAACAATAATAATAGAAGAAGAAATTTTAGACCAAGACCACAAAAAAATAATTTTAGAAGAAGAGGAGGAATGTCGTCAACCTCTAGTAATTCTAATAGTTTCAACAATAACGGTAATTTAAATTTTAACAGAAATGGTTCAATGAATAATATTCATAATGTTGAAAAGGCCATGCAAAAATATCAACAACTTGCAAAAGACGCTCAAAGCAATGGAGACCCAGTACTTGCACAAAATTATTTACAACATGCTGACCATTATCTAAGAAGATATAACGAGTTGAACGAAAAAAGAGAAAATTCTATTGAAAAAATTGCACCAGACAAGGAGACTTTATCTAAAGAAGATTCTTTAGAAAAAAATACTCAGCAAACAACAAATTAAAAAAAATTTATCTTAGACTAGCTAATTTTAAATCTATTTTTATTCTATCTAATTCAAACTGTTTTCTTTCTTCACCCAAAAGTGTTTTGCCTGAGGGCAGCTTTAGTCTTTGAGAATTTACTTTTTTACCATTAACTAAAACTTCATAGTGTAAGTGTGGGCCAGTTGATAAACCTGTAGATCCAACGTAACCAATTATTTGACCTTGTTTAACTTTTCTTCCTTCTTTTATTCCTTTAGCAAAAGCCTTCATATGTGCGTAAATAGTTTCATAAGTGGAATTATGTTTTATCTTGATACAGTTTCCACCTCCACCGCACCATCTAGCTCGAGTTACTGTTCCTGAACCCGAAGCCATAATTGGTGTTCCACTTGGTGCAGCAAAATCTGTTCCTCTATGCATTTTATTATATCCAAGTATAGGATGTTTCCTCATCCCAAATGAAGAAGACAACCGCGCTCCATTAATTGGTGTTTTCATTAAAGATTTAGTTATACTTTTTCCTCTAATATCATAAAAGTCTTCAGAATTATTAAATTTGAAATTGTAAAGATTTATCTCTTCTCCGTTAACGTACATAGAGGCATAAATTATTTTACCAGTATCTCTTACCTTATTGTTATCATCTTCAAATTTTTCATACAAAATCTCAAACCAATCTCCCTGTCTAATATCTCTTTGAAAATCAACTTCAAATCCAAAAATTCTAGCAAACTCTACAATTATATTTGGTTCAATCCCCACCTCGACTGCAGAACTGTACAAATTGTTTTTAATAACATTTTTTACAACAACTTCTTTTTTATTTAGCTGTAATATATTTTCTTTTACTTCAAAATTATTTTGAAATTTTTTTATTTCTACACTAGTTGTATTATTGATAGGATATACTAGATTGACTATTGTATTAGTATTATCCTCTAATTTTTTTAAAATTAGAGAAAGTCTTCTCCCCGAATAAATATTAGCAAGCTTCTTTTTCTTTAGCTGAACAGAAATTTCCCCGATATCTTCATTTCTAATTTTGTATTTTTTTAATATCTTCTCGACCGTGTCATTATTTTTAATTACATAGTTTATTTCCTCATAAGGACTATTAATTTTAGAGATTAAATAATTAGTTAAATTATAGAGTTCTGTGTTTTTAGTAATTTCTTTTAAGTTATTTGCGTCTTCATTATTTTTTTTTTGAATTAAGTTTGATGAAACAAAAAAAAGAGCGGAAAAAAAAATCAAAAAAATTATTAAAATAAAAGGATTAAATTCTTTAATTTGCAAGGATTTAACATTAATAAAAGAAAAAATTTTTAGTTTTTTTTTAGTAAAAGTAGCGATTTTTTGAATTATCGTCATAGTTGTTTTTTATAAAAATAAGATGATCATTGCAATGTTATATGGTTAAAAAGTCCTTATTTTACTGCTTATTTTAAAGAATATACGCCTTGACTTATGACTAATTTGTAATAAAACCAGCCCTCACCTCTACTAAATTAATATTTTAATCTGGCTAGAGGTGTGTAGATTTTGAACTTCAAAATCTTAGCTTTTTTAAATTGTAAATTTTTAAGAAGAGAAGTGTGGACGGCTAGGTTAATAAAGAAATTGTCGTACACACTTTAACGAAAAATAGTTTTGATTTATTTCAAAATTATTAAAGCTAGTGTGCGCCGTTATTAAACTTGAGAGTTTGATCATGGCTCAGAACGTACGCTGGCGGCACGCCTAACACATGCAAGTCGAACGCAGTAGCAATACTGAGTGGCAAACGGGTGAGTATAATG
>Ga0209632_10001779_pt1 | contig 21377 bp, 21 predicted proteins | sample COG_10_FD_184754 | JGI IMG/M metagenome (GOLD analysis project Ga0209632, IMG submission 184754) | Pelagic Microbial community sample from North Sea - COGITO 998_met_10 (SPAdes) (version 2) | ecosystem: Environmental > Aquatic > Marine > Neritic zone/Coastal water | place: Helgoland, sampling... | reverse complement strand
TCACCAACAGGGTAACCCCCCTCAGTAAGTTGCCTGACGGCTTCTATCTTGAACTCTTCTGTGTAACGTTTGCCTGACATTGGCACCTCCTTTGAGCTTCATTGTAACGCTCAGAGGTGTCTAGTAAATCGGGGGCGATTCAAACGATGTTCTCTGTTTTTCTAAATTTTTCTAGCAATCAAACCATCACCTAGTCTAATGTATTACTCAATATTAAAACCTCGGCCAGTAGTAATAAAGTTATCCATAAAGATTAGCGTTTTAAAGAAAAAATAGAAAGTTAAAAGTAATAAGCCATAGTTTTTTGAAAGTCGTATCGGTGCCGAAATCACGTAATAAGCAAAAAAATACATTAAGTTTACTCTTGCTCCACCGATTAGTAAGCTTGCAAAAAATATTGACGCGAACACTGCAATATTTCTAACCGTTTTAGGTAATAACGTTATCGCAAACATGAAAAAAGCGAATGCTAAAATCACATCAGAAACATCAATTTTATTCAGAACAAAGTAACGGTTAAATTTAGATAGAAATATTTCACTTTGTAAGTATATTAATAGTGCAATTAGGAGGAGTAATACTACGGAAGAAGACATGCGAGCCGACTTACTTGTGATTTCGACCCATTTCCCGTGAATTAATTTTGGTGAATTGGCACGAAACAAAAACATCGGTATAGCTATTACAGCTATCTGCATGTGAGCTAAAAGTGCCGCTAGGGGACCAAGTTTATGATTTATAAATGGCTTTGAAGAAGATTGATACCAAAAGAAAAGCCCAATACAAAATTTTAATCGCTCTAACTCTGTAAAAAGAGTCCAAAAATAGAAGTTAGTTGCCACAGTAAAAGCAGCAAAATAAATGTTTATATTATTTTTGTAACTAAATTTTAAGAAAGCCCATATAAGAAAAATATTTCCGAGGAACATCATAAAATTATGGGACAAGTTCAACTCATACCCAACCAACATAATTAAGTAATAGAATGGCTCATAAGTTGTTATGTTACCAACATAACAACCATAACCAGCCAGGATTGATAGTTCAGCACAGGATTGATATAACGCGGCATATACAATCCGATCGCCGGCATTGTATGGTATTAGAACAAAAAACGTGATCAATCCCAGACCAAGAGGCGCGAGGAATAAAAATATTTTTTCCTTATTAAGAATCAATCCCATCGCCCTGACATTACAGGAAAACCTGATCTAACCAAGATGCATAATCCCTTATAAACGAAGCGTTTAGATGATCACTATCCTTGTAAATTGGACTTCCACTTAAGTGCTCTCTGAGACACATATTCATTTCATCGCATAATTCCCCGAGCAAGTTTACAACTTCAATTCGATCGTTATCAGACAAAGATTTGTATAGGAAATTGTTTAACTCTACTTGCTCTGAGCCAACTGCTACTCTTTTGTGCCCAAGATGACCCTGATTGAGAGGGTTGAAGTGCTCACCAACTGGATTGCCAAGAAAAACATATAGTTGGCCGGAGCTCTCGCCTAACCTCAGGAACATCTCGATGAATCCAGAAAAAAACTGGTTCCTGCCCTGCTCAGAGAAGAGGTTGACTCTTTCGCCATTTATGATAAAAAAAGGCTCCTCTGGCTCAGTTAAGCCTTGATTAATATTGCTTGGAATTAATAAGCATGCCCAACAAAAGCTAGCCACTAGAGCTTTGCTCTTAGCTGGAAAGGTTGTCTGCTTGAACAGATCTGCTAGTACCGCATCACACTCACGATACCTATAATTGATTATTTCGTTATCATGCTGAAGAGACATTATCGGCGGACAACCTCTTTGACGAATAAAAGTAGCTGAGATTCGCTCATTGCGTTTGAGCAGGTAGGTTACTCGAGGAAAATATTGTTCGGCATGACTATCACCCCAAATATAAACAATACTGGATTCACTAATGCTGCTGATTGTCCCTACGGAATAGAGGTCAAAATTACCAATCCGCGTTCTCTCTCCAACTAAATCTATCCAGTCAGAAGATGCGAAATACGCTTTTTCGAAATCGTTATTAGAAAATACACTAGGGACAGGAACCAATGTTATATAAGCGGATAAAAACGTGATAAACACAAAAAAGAGAGTGACATGTGCACCTCTCATTTCGGCTTAACTTCTAAAACTGCCTTTTCTACGAATACGTGTATCAAGACGGCCAATACAAAAGATAAAAGGATTAGTAAAATCTTAGTAATCGGACTTGGTGTGCTAAAGAAAATGCAGAACCATATAGCGATTACGGGCCAGTGCACTAAATATAGAGAATAGCTGATTTGGCCAAAAAATTGGCTCACTTGATTTGTAAAAAACCAATTCGGTTTAGTCAAGATCCCCATCAAGATAAAAGCAGAACCCATTACAGGTACAACCGTTTTATAATCAGGAACAAAAGAGTTCGAGTCAATAAAAAACAAGCTCCATCCCATACATAAAGCACCAGCAATATACCAGTAGCTTCCGTTCTTTGACCCAAATTCTTTATCTAAGAAAACCAGCCCGACATAGCACCCAGCCATAAACTCCCAAAGTCTCGCAAAAGGATCAAAAAAGAGCATGTTCACCTTGTCAAATGGATACCAAATACAATAGCTAAAACTAATAAAACCGATGACAAGCAGAAAAAATCTATTAATGGTTAGGTACTTAAGGCACATACACCAAAGGAAGTAAAACTGCACCTCAACAGCAAGAGACCAAAGCATTAACATGGGACGATAATATTTAGAACCGGAAAAATAGCTATCGTTCATCATATATGTAAAATTTAGCACAACAACATTAGCTAACAGAACATCTTTTGCGACGTCTTGAAGTTGCGAGGGATAAGTAAAAAGCCAGCATACAATCAGCGTAAGACTAGCTACAACTAAATATGCAGGAACCAATCTTCTAAATCTACGAGACATAAAAGAATTAATTGTAAGAGTACCGCTGTTTTTCTTCTCTACTCCTATTATCGTCATTAAAAAACCCGAAATCACAAAAAATACGTCTACTCCGATAAAACCAGAAGCAAGCCTCCCAGGAAAAAAGTGAAACAAAAGAACGATTAAAACAGCAAAAGCCCTCAGCCCATCAATACCATCTATGTGCCTAGAGCTCTTCATTCTGAAGATTTGCTCTTAATACCCAGCATTACTCTGCGATAATCAACCAAGGTGTTGTTACTGGAGTCGTAAAACTTAGAGAAATAATCTAAAACGCGATTTCTTAGTACCTTGCTCTCCTCGATATTGAAATCGCTATATTTATGTAAAGTTTTAATCCAGGACTCGCTATTGCTCAAGGGAACTACGGTGATAACACCATCGCCGGTCTCCCGCCAGGGCGTCTGGTCACTAACTAAAACCGGTGTTCCAGCAGACAAAGATTCGGAAATAACATGACCGAAGTTCTCACCTTTTGTTGGAAAAACAAATAAATCATAGAGCGAAAAGGTCTGCGCTACCTGATCTTTACTCAACGCACCAACGTAATTACACAGTATGTTAGCAGGAAGACCTACAATCGTTTTTTTGCATTCCTCCCAATAATTGGGATCTTCAAGCGGACCATATATGTCTAATGTAATTTTAAATTCGATCCGGCAAAGTAATTTAACTAAAAACATAAGATTTTTTTTCTCTGAAATTCGAGACAAGAATATAATCTTAAGGGTTTTTATATTTCTTTTAAGGTCGTGCGAATTTAACAATTTGGGATAAGATGGGATATTCGGTAAAAAATGTATGTTTGCTTTTGGGAATACCTTTTTAATCGAGGCTATCTCAGCGTTTGAGGTGGCCTGCCATTCAACCCATCGATAAAATCCGAGAATTCTAATAATATTTAAATAAACAGTTTTTCGAAAATATTTAGGTTTTATTACGTCAAGCAGTAGCTCACTTCTAGGGGCTACCAATACCCTTGGTTTATCTCTTTTCCGCATCAAATAAATCGCTAAAATTGGTAACACTCCAAATCCTAAACTAAATATGCTATTGAGATACACCAAATCCGGTTTTTGTTCTAAAATTATGCGCTGAATCTTAATTACACTCTTGTGTAATGAATCAGAATAAAAAATATCTTGATCATTATCCATATTCCACCTTTCGGGGACGATAGAAGCATACGTTTCTTTATCACCTAAGTCCCTATCCCGGGTGACAATTTTAAAACAGATGTCACTTTTCAGAGCTTCTACCAAATTAAAAATCGAAGAAATAGGCCCCCCATATTTTGAACCTGGAATATATCCACCAACGAATACCAAGACTTTTTTCATTTAAAAACTGCGCATAACATTATTTCTTCTCAAGAATAAACAAACGATAGGGTAGTGTTAATTCACGATATATATTAACTCTTAAAACTTTATCCGGAATAAATGATAGCGTCGCTACAAATGCTTGCGTAATTTTTGTAACAAAAAACCTCATGCCGGAATTTTTAGCTACGACGGGGTTACTTGTGGTGTAACTGGAACGTTGAATACCGTATTCAGCTGCCTCTCCAAGTTTTTTACCTGAAGATAAAACTTGCTTCAGCCACTGGATCTGTGACAATAATTTTACCGCCGTTTGAGGATAAATAAGCTTTTTCTTTAATCCAAATCTATGCAGATTAAAAATCGATATCCAGGACCTTTCCGATCGTCCGAATATATAAGCACCAGCATCATCGGAATTACTCTCTTGCTTTGATAATTCAAGAACTATAAGAACACCATTATCATTAAGTAGCCTATAAAATTGATCTAAAGTACCACCGACTTCGTGTTCTGATTCTATATGCTGAAGCACCGTAATACAAAAAATTACTGAATAACCTCCATCCATATCTTCCAAAGCAGCTCCACCGCCAGCAATCGCTCTTATTCCGGTCCCAAATCTAGATTCCATGAAATTGACAACATCTTCTGAAATATCCACAGCAGTAACGTCTAGTCCTTTATCGAGCATCAATTGCGTGAAATCGCCAACCCCGCATCCAAAATCTAATACCCTGTGTTTAATCTTGGATTTTTTGGCGATGTGTTTCTGAATATATTTACCTACAATCTCTTTCCTTACCTCTTGATCCCAAGCATAAAGAAATTTATCTTTATAGCCAGTGTGTCCATTTTCAGCAAACCTATTGTTCCAATAATTACTATCAGACATTACCTGATCCCTCAATTAGCAAGAATTAAATTTTCTTTTCGAAATATTTTAGAGACATTTTCAGAAAAAAGTGTTTCATCATTAGCGCCTGATAACGGTTGAAATTGGTAAAGCATTTCTTGAAAATCTATCCTTAAATAATAAGTAAGTTCCTTTATATCAAGGTAGCTACATAATTCGGACAGATAACCTTCACCACAAGGAACAATGAAAGTCGGTAAATTTAACCTATGTAATTGATAAACAAGCGAAGACTTAGCGCCGATGATGGCAGCGCATTCTTCAAATGGCACATCATAAATGTTCGATACGTAAATAATGTCTGGATTACTTCCTGCACTACCACCTTTCTTTAAACACACTACTTTCCAGTTATCCTTCAGCATCATTGAGATAATATCATCTAATAGTGACGAATTAATATTTTCTTCACCAATCAAAAATATTGTATCTTTCACCTTTCCTTTAGTGTCTCCAGAAAAGAAAAAGTCTGTTCCAGTCAGGACTCTTTCTTCTTTGAAATTTTTATTATTTTCCAGAAATATATTTTTACAAAATTCATCCCAACAAATTAAATAATCATACCAATGAATAGATTTCTCTAGGTCAGAGTATCCAATATTTTCACTACCATATAGCCCGTGTTGAACGCCAATAGTTATTAGTCCAGCGCCCCTACAGCCAGCAATAAATGGCCGCCCAAAAGAAGGGTCATCAATTCCTATAAGAGCTCTTGTTTTGGTAGAACGAAAATATAGATTTGTTATTTTTTCCTGTAAAAGACCGTTCATTCCCATGTATTTAAGGTATTTAGAATATGTGAAATCACCCCATATTACAGGTTTTATATTCCTAATATAGTAAACATTCCTATTAGCGAAATTTCTCAACTTAGAGCTAAACCCATTACCTAAAGCTAAGCTTGGTGCATAATGACACCTTAAGTAATCGAAATTTTTACGATTTCTGAAATCTTTTTCTTGATATTCAAAGATCAATATTTCTTTAGGATCAAAAATAACTCGATTATGTATTTGGCAAAGTAAACTATCAGCTAAGTTGTAAAGGTATTTTAAAAAAGGTTTAATATAGCCATCAGTAGCCCGATTTTCATAGAACCGATAAAAACGCTTTTTATTTTTCCAAATTTTTATGTGATAATTCCTTTCGGAAAGTAAATTCCAGGCGGATTGGTATTGGATCTGTGGGTAATATATTTTATGGAAGAAATCGTATTCACAATATGAGTAATATTCTATATGATCAGAAGATATTTCTTTTTTATTACTTAGATATCTCTTGGTAACCTGACTCTGAATGAAGTTAGTTTGAAAGTGATATTTGGCAAATAAAGTAGATAGTTTTACATTCCCGCCATCGTCTTCTTCAATGAAAATTAACACCGCTTCCTACCATCCAAACATATCTGCTCAAATTGCTCTCCAAATTTTTGTAAGGAGAAATTCGCAACAGCAAATTTTCTTCCGTTACGCCCTAATCTAGCCCTAAGGTCTCTAGACTCTAACTGATTTAGCGCGTTAGTAATGTCTGTTGCGCTTTTTAATAAGATTCCATTAGGTTCAGTATCTCCTGAATATGCCTCCTTAGAACCATCATTCCCACCAAAAAGTATCGGCTTTCCGCATGCGCTACCTTCAATTAAGCCAAGCGGCAGACCCTCACCTTCTCCACTGTCCATTCGGCTGAGCAAATACACTATATCTGCAAGGTTATAGAGAGGGACTAAATCGTCTTCTGGAACCCTTCCTAGGAAAAATACATTCTGCATACCTTTTTCTATTACAGCACGCTCAAGGTTATTTCTATCCGAGCCATCTCCTACGACTAAATAAGACCACTCCTGATTATTCAACAAACTCGATATCATTGACTCATGACCTTTATCACGCTCTAATCTTCCAACAGTTATTAAATACAATCCGCCTCGGGGTAAGTTGTATTTTTCATACAAATATTCATACAAGCAGCTATCTAAAACCTTGAATTCAATTACGTCAACAGGGTCGTATAAAAGATGCATCTTTTGCTCAAACAACCTGTTTTCGAGGATGTAATCGATAATATGGTTACAGTCCCCAACTAGAGACTTAGAGCCTTTCAAACTGAATCGTTTGAGCGAATTAAGCCCTGACCATATCTCTATACCGTAAACATTCGTAATATACGGAACTCTAAATAATATCTTTATAATCAACCCTAGTGGAGCCAAATTAATATGGTTGATGAGCACGAGATCAATTTTTTTTGATAAAACCAAGTAAATCGTTTTCAAAATGAACAAGACATTATTGAATACCGAATTTTTTTTTCTGCAATAGCTAACAGGGATTGTCTCTTCAAATGAACCTTCCACTCTATTAGTTAATGAAAATAAATAAAGAGAATCTACTTTTTGACTTTTTTCAAGAGAGGCAAACTGACCGCGCGTATACCTCTGTATACCGCCTTTCAAATATACATCACTTGCAAGCATCAAAATATTCATAATTTTAGCCCTTTAGCACTACTGTCAAAGAACTTACTATGTAATTGATATCCTCATCAGAAAGTCCAAAATAAGTTGGAAGGCAAAGGCCCTGATGATAAGTAAACCTTGATATTTCACAAAAACCTTCCTCCATCAAATACATTGGCATCATAGTTATGGGATAAAATGTTGGCCGAGTATCAATTCCGAAGTCCTTTAGAAGAGTGCTGGAAAGCTGTTCTCTGTCATATTCGTTTGATAAGGACTTAATTCTAATGTCGAACAACCACATCGCATGCTCAGTATTTGGTGAGGCTTCAAGCACTTGGATATCGGAATTACTTTCTAGAAGCTCTTTATATAGATCATAAATCCTCTTCCGGTCACAAAGTATCGTAGATAACTTATGAAGTTGCGAGCATCCTAAAGCTGCCTGCATATTAGTCATTCTGTAGTTATAACCAATTTCATCATGCCAATAACGTTTACCTGTAGACATACCATGGTCGCGCAACTTTGCTGCCTTGGTATATAAATCTTGATTTCGTGTGCAAACCATTCCTCCTTCACCTGTTGTAATGCTTTTATTACCATAGAAACTAAATACACTGACATCACCAAGGCTTCCAACGGGCATTCCTTTATAATTACCCCCTAAGGCCTCCGCACAATCCTCAATAAGATATATACCCTTTTCTCTAGTAATTTCCTTAATTGAGTCCACATCGGCCGGCCGGCCGTAAAGATGGACCAAAATGACTGCACGAGTTCTTTCTGAAATCCTATCTCTCAGTGAATCAGGGCACATGTTCAAGTCTGTACTTCTAATATCACAGAAGATTGGGGTTGCTCCCGTGTATGTCACAGCGTTCGCGGTAGCGATGAAGGTAATGTCAGGGACAATGACCTCATCACCTTCTCCTATCCCTAAAGAGGCCAACGCCAAGTGCAGGCCGACTGTACCGTTACCAACAGAGAGACAATATGGAGCCTCTATTCTTTGAGAAAAATCGCTTTCAAACTGTTTGATGTAGGGTCCAAGAGAGGATACCCATCCACTATCGACAGCGTCTAGGACATATTTTGAATCAGATTCACTTATATAGGGTTTTGAGATCGGAATAATTCTGTCTTTCATATTTTCCTGCTATGTCACCAAACATTAATATTAGTCCTAGGACCTGTGGGAATATTTAACACGTTATCTGCTAACCACTCAGCGTTGGGGCAGCTTCCCATTGTATAATCGAATAAATGGAATCTATCTTTTATTGGGTGAATGGGGGATGAGAACCAGTTACCCATGTGGTTATACATTTTATGCCCTGTAACTTGGCTTTTAAATACCATATACCTTAAAGCAGGTAGTGCTTCTCCATCATAATTTGAAAATATTTCATTTAAAATTTTAAAATTTCTACACCGAATTCTTGCAACAGAATTACGACGTAGCAGCTGAAAATACAAAAGTTTTATCCTCCACACACCTAATCGATTTTGTTCTGTAAAGACATAGTCTCCTTGTAATTCTTTAGACGTCATCGTTGGCTTTAATCTCAAGATCCTCACTGCAGCTGCAAACAAAATCTTTTTAAGCAATGTCTTTTCCCCAGTATGTAGAAGGAAAATTAAGGTATATTTGATGAATATATAGACTTCATTTAAAAAACCACTATTTTTAAGAGACTGAAGCATTTTATCAGCATATTTATATACATCTTCGTTATTAGTAAGAAGAGCCCCACCGCCAAAACAGGTTGCTGATTTCGTGTGATCAAATGAAAAAAAAGCAGCATCGCCTAAAGAACCGGTGAAGGATGATTGATCACTGTATTTGACCATTAGAGAATGAGCGCAATCTTCTATAATGAAGACACCTTTATATCTATCACGTATTATTTTTATTTGCTTATCGGTGAAACCCAGAACATGCTGTACAATAATGGCTTTAGTATTCTCATCAACTATTGAATCTAAATGATCAAGATTTAGGGATAAAGTGTCTACATCAATATCGCAATAGCGAAGCTCATGCCCTGCAGCCTTGACAGAATTTGGCACCACCACACACGTAAAAGCAGGTATGATTATATTTGTCCGTTTGTCTTTATCGGATAAATATTTCGCCAATATATAAACTGCGGATCGCCCTGAAGGCGTCAGAATTTGGTATTTCTTCTTAACTAATCTTCCTAGTATTCTATTTATGCGGAGCTCAATTTCTTGTGTATTATTATTCCTGAAAATTGAAAAAAATTTCCAATTATAAATATCGGACAGCCTAGAAATTGAATCCAGATTAAAATTCATCAGTCGCTTGTCATCTGATTACGTAAATAATTATAAGAGATTTCCTCTTCAACAAGTTTATTCGCTAAAAAATCTCCCTTGCATTTAGCTTCCCAGCCTAGCTCATTTCTTGCCAACTCAGTATCTCCGAAAATCTCCTCAGGATCATTTTTTCGCACTAAGACGCTTTGATGTTTGACATATTTACTCCAATCGAGATCGAGTTCACTGAAGATTTGCATAGTAAGTTGTTTAAGGCTTTGAACATGACCTGTTGCGATAATATGATCATTTGGAGTTTTATTATTAAGCATCAGATACATAGCTTCAACATACTCGGGAGCCCAGCCCCAATCTCGACGTATAGATAAATTTCCTAACTCTAAAACCTCATCTGATCCGGATTTTATTCTCAAAGCGGAGCTAACTATTTTTTTTGTCACGAAATTTTGCTTTCTTAATGGCGACTCATGATTGAAAAGTATTCCAGATACCGCATAGATATCATAGAGCTCCCGATAAAGCTTTACTATATAAAATGCGCCAACCTTAGAGACCGCATAGGGACTTCGGGGATAAAAAGGGCTCTTCAAAGTCGCCGGTTCACCATTTGTTTGACCGAAACATTCACTAGAAGAAGCATTAAAAAACTTTATCTCTCTTTGACTAGTTCTAACCACTTCTAAAATATTAATCACTCCTAATGTGACACCTTCGAAGGTTGATCTCGGATCACTTATAGAAAGAGAAACTGATGAATTCCCTGAGAGATTATATATTTCATCCGGTAGATAACTTTCAATAAGCTTACAAACTCCCACAAGGTCAAGTACATCCGTAGCAATGAGCGTAATTTTGTCAATAATGCCAAATATCTTTAAGTTATTTGTTGACACAACGTCCAAGTTTCGACTTACCCCGATAACTTTATGCCCCTTGCTAAGAAGATATTGAGATAAATAAAGACCATCTTGACCAGTAATGCCAAATATTAGCGAACATTTTTTCATATAGTAGGCCTTTTGAATGCAAGCGTTTCAACTTTGGATGCAAAACAATCCCAGTCAAATTTGAGAGCGCTTGATCGAATATCTCGATCCCATTCCCAAGCTGTTTCAATATCAGATGCAATATCAAGGTATGAAGCTTCGACATCAAACAATATCCCATTGACTCCATTCTCTATGACGTCAACGGCAAAACCAGTTTTACTTACTACTGGTACCGCATTGCTCATCATCGACTCGATTAGAGGTATCGGACCTCCTTCCACAGAAGACACTGAGAGAAACACTTTCATCTTACAATATAAACTGGGATATTCAGAATATTCCGCCGATATATATGAGAAATTAGGTTGCGATTCCATCTCTTTAAAATGCTCATAGGCTTCCCAGCCTTTGCCAACACATAAAAAACTACGATGAGGAAGATGCTTTATCAAATCAAGTATTTTAGACAAGTTTTTCCTGGGATAAAAAGCACAAACTACTCCGATATATTCCCTTACACCGATATCTGTGGCTGGTATAAACAACTCCTGATCCGCTCCTCCAACTATAACATTCAATTTTTCTGGTCTCGTACCATGGTACTGCAACTGATCTAATAAATTGCTGTTCATACAAATCACTTGGTCAACTAAATTAAGAGATTTCGCAACTAAGCCATTAGATATATTGTGTTTTTGTGGCTCTAAATGCGTAGCAAATATCAAAATTTTTGAACCGTTGGGAATACTAGAAGGACAATATGTATCAATAAAGAAGATATAGTGCATATATAGATAAGTCTTTGCCGGCGGTAACGCTTCACCGGCAGAAACCTTTGACGTTTCATAGCCTTTAAATCTACTTTCCAACTCCTCGATAATGCCATCTAAAATCCAATTAGCCGCATATCGAGGTGGTGCAATAAAAACGATATCATATACATTCCGTCGACTTCCTGGTTTCCTGAATCTAGGTCTAAATAACAGCATCTTGCTGCCGTAAACTAAAGAAAGCGCTTTAAAACGTCTTGTTAGAATTTTCAGATACCTGACTAGGCTTTTCGGGGAAATATTTTTAATCATGATTAGATACTTAGCGTAGCATTTTTTAAAACGGACTTTATCTGCTTTGCAATACGATACAAGCGATTCCCATATTCCTTCAGGACAACTTCATTTGAGGCTTTTGTTTCAGCCTTTGGGACTCCTCGTTTCTGCACGACGACAGCAAAATCTCTGTAGGGCACATGAGCTCTGGTTGAACCCGTAGATAGAGCAATAACCTGCTGCGATGCCGGTCAATATCAGAGGCAAAGTTTGGGCCATGAAGTAAGAGTCTGTTAAAGTTCCCGGACCGATATTTCTAATTACTATAATGGAAAAAAGTATTGCGCTTGATACCTGGCTGCCTACTAAAATAAAAATCCATATAGATCTTCGACCATCACCCACTCAAACAATCCCTGCTTGTAGCAATATTCGCATATTTATCGAGCCAATGAATTTACCACTTTCGTCTACCACTGGTAACTGAGAAATCTTATTTTCAGTCATTAACTCTACAGCTTGCACTGCTAAAACTGAACCTTGAACGGTTATAAAATCAATATTCATAACATCATGAATTTTTAAATAATTAATATCTTTTCCAGCCTCCAGGCACCTTCGAAGATCGCCATCAGTAAATACACCAATTACATTTCGATTATCATCGATGACTGCAAGAAACCCTAATTCACCAGCAGTCATTGCAATAATTGCCTCATATACAGAAGTTTCAGGGCTAATAACGGCTGCATGTTTTGAGTCTATCATTAAATTATGCACACGAACAAAGAGCTGCTTACCAAGAGAACCTAGTGGATGCGTACTCCCGAAGTCTGATTCAGAAAAGCCTCTTTTTTTCATCAAACATGCTGCCAAGGCATCGCCAAGTACCATCGCAAGTGTTGTACTAGAGGTTGGCGCTAATCCCAGAGGACAAGCTTCTTTTTCTACACTGGTAGAAATGATAAAATTTGCAAACTCAGCAAGATCGGAGTTTTTATTTCCCGTAAAGGCGATAACTGGGATTCTATGCCTTATAAAATATGGAAATAGATTACTTAATTCCTCAGCATTTCCAGATTGTGAAATGGCTAAAACGATATCGTCCTTAGTGATCATACCAAGATCACCATGCCCTGCTCCAGAGGGGTGTACAAACATCGAAGGGGTACCCGTGCTAGACAAAGTTGCGGCTATCTTTTTTCCGACATGGCCTGACTTACCAACGCCTAATATCACCACTCGACCATAAGTGTTCAGTTCCATTATTGCATTTACGGCAAAGTTAAAGTCTTCATTAAGGTTTTGGCTGCCTTTTTGCAAAGCAGCAGACTCTATCTCGATTACTGAACGAGCAAAATTAATAACATCTATCATATCAATTATCTTCTATCTGCATACAATAAAAAGTCAGATCACGTGCGGCTCGCCACTCATCTGCGCCATCAACATCGGCATATTCATTAAAATAAGGGCCGCCTAGTGTCCAATGCAGATTTTTTACTGAATCCGATGGAACCACATATTCATCGACTAACCAGTTCCACTCGACACTCAAAGAACCTATTTCCTGATCTCTAAGCCAAAGGAATCTATGCAATTGTGCTGCGTCTGCGGTATTGACAAACTCCGATGTAACTTCTCTATTTGAGGGATGCTCGCAATTCCACATTATTATCGATGACCAATTTTTACGTGGGTAATTTTGTTGTGTATTATTAAGATACTTTTTAGAAACCTTAGTTTTGTAATCATGCTGGACAACGTGCACTGCCTTATCTGAATTTTTTGAGCAATATTCAAACAATTCAGAAATATCTGTGCGGATCAACATATCGCAATCCATATACAGAGCTAAGCCTTTAAATTCTGATAAGTAAGGCACTAAAAATCTTGAAAAAGAAAAATCATTAGACTGCCGAGAATCAAAAGGCCTTTTATAAACTGCATTTAAATTTTCGAGATTTAATGGACAAATGGTAACTGGCTTCGAACTTTTCCTAAATATCGAATTCGCGAGTGTATGCCATGCGACACTTTCTCGAGGATCAAAACCGATAAATATTTTAAGTACTTCTGTCACTCTATAACCCCTGTTCAAATGTTTAGTTTAATACCCATGTTTCTGTAAAAGTAATCTTTTGCGTGCTTCTTGCAGATCGCTAGCAACCATTTCCGAACACATTTCTTGAACGCTGACTTCTGGAACCCAACCTAATTCTGCTTTGGCTTTTGCTGGATTTCCTAGCAATGTCTCAACCTCAGTTGGCCTAAAATACCTAGGATCAACTTTAACGATAACGTCACCAACCTTTACTGCTGGCGCTAAATCTCCATGGACCGACGCAACAACACCATATTCATCAATTCCATCGCCTTTAAACTCCAGTTCTATGCCGAGTTCTTGAGCAGACCATTGAACAAATTGTCGAACACTATATTGAACTCCTGTTGCAATAACATAGTCCTGAGGCTCTGCTTGTTGTAACATTAGCCACTGCATTCTGACAAAATCCTTTGCATGCCCCCAATCTCTCAACGCATCCATATTACCAAGATACAAAATAGTCTCTAGCCCTTGAGATATATTAGCCAGAGCTCTTGTAATTTTTCGAGTTACAAACGTTTCTCCACGTCGAGGGCTTTCGTGGTTGAACAGTATTCCGTTGCAGGCATACATCCCGTAGGCTTCCCTATAGTTTTTGACAATCCAATAAGCATAGAGCTTCGCTACGGCATAGGGGCTTCTGGGATAAAAAGGAGTTGTTTCTGTCTGTGGTGTTTCTTGAACTAAACCATACAATTCCGAAGTAGAGGCCTGATAAAATCTAATTTTATTCTCCAGCCCCAAAATCCGAATGGCTTCCAATAAGCGTAAAGTGCCCATCGCATCAACGTCGGCCGTATATTCTGGGCTTTCAAAACTGACGGCAACATGGCTCTGCGCACCCAAATTATATATCTCATCAGGTTGCGTTTCTTGTATTACCCGCATCAGGTTGCTGCTATCAGTCAGATCACCATAGTGCAAAGTGAAATTAGAATAATTAATATGAGGATCCTCATATATATGATTAACCCGCTGTGTATTGATCAAACTAGAGCGTCGCTTTATCCCGTGAACTCGATAATTTTTTTCCAATAAAAGCTCAGCAAGATAAGAGCCATCTTGACCGGTAACACCAGTTATTAGTGCTACTTTTTTTTGATCATTCATAATTTATGGTCCTAATTTATAATAATTACCTGCTTAAAGAATTATTTCTTTCTAAGAAATCTTTATAAGCTAGAGAAAGCCCTTTTTTCAAATCAACCTCTGGCTTCCAGCCTAGTGACATTAATTTCCCACTATCCATAAGTTTTCGAGGTGAGCCATCTGGTTTGCTGGTATCTAATTCAATTCCACCTTGATACCCCACAGCTTCAGCAACCGCAATGGCAACCTCTTTGATCGTCATATCTAAACCACTTCCAACGTTGATGTGGCTAAGAGTTTTCTGAGTATTTACATGATATGTATCTATATCTAAATTCATGACAAATACACTCGCTGCCGCCATGTCATCGACATATAAAAATTCTCGTCTGGGCTTTCCTGAACCCCATACGGTGACGGAATTTGCATAATCAACCTTGGCTTGGTGAAATCTACGAATTAAAGCTGGTATTACATGACTATTTTCAGGATGATAACTATCGCCAGGGCCATATAAATTAGTAGGCATAACACTTCGATAATCAACCCCATGTGAATCTCCATATTGGCGATTGTAACTTTCACACAGTTTTATGCCTGCAATTTTTGCAATTGCGTATGGCTCATTGGTAGATTCAAGTGGCCCGGTCAGAAGAGCATTTTCTGCCATTGGCTGAACTGCAAGCTTAGGGTAAATACAACTAGAACCTAAGAACAGGAGCTTTTTTACGCCTACCCTATAAGCCTCATGTATAACGTTAGCTTGAACTATCAAATTTTCATAAATAAACTCGGCAGGAAACGTATTATTTGCGTAGATACCACCTACCTTTGCTGCAGCAAGATACACTTGATCTGGCTTCTCTTTCTCAAAAAAACTCCTAACAGATGCCTGATTGGTGAGATCAAGCTCATCACGTGAACGTGTAAGAATCCTGGTACACCCCTGCCTAGCGAGTGCCCGCACTAAAGAACTTCCAACCATTCCCCTGTGACCGGCTACATATATTATTGGTTCCATCGTATAGTTCATTTTTATTTGTAATAATGCTTTAGATCTTTAAACTTAACCCCTGGTCATGCTTCCAGCTTAACGACCCGCCCGTAAATATCTTCAAAGCGAACAATATCGTCTTCGCCCAAATAAGTTCCAGACTGGACTTCAATCATCTCAAGCTGGACTTTTCCCGGATTTTCAAGCGCATGGATAACTCCAGCTGGAATATAAGTAGATTCATTCTCGGAGAGTAAAAAGGTTTTGTCGCCATTTGTCACCTTAGCTACACCGGATACTATTACCCAATGCTCAGATCTATGGTGATGCATTTGCACACTTAACTTCGCTCCAGGCCTCACAGTGATTCTTTTAACCTGGTACCGGCTACCACTGTCGATGGAATCAAATTTTCCCCAAGGGCGATAGACCTCTCTGTGTAATTCCGACTCGCTACGCGAATCGGCTTTTAATTGCTCAGCTATGATCTTTACATCCTCTACCGCATTTCTGTTAGCGATCATTAATACATCCTTAGTTGACACAACAATTAAATCATCAATTCCGATTGCAACAACTAACTTATCATCCGTTCTGATATAAGAATTCTTAGAGTTTCGAAGGACAACATCGCCTTGAGAGGCATTTCCACTGGAATCTTTTTTACTAATATCCCAGAGAGAGGACCACGACCCTATATCACTCCAGCCGGCATTCATTGGCACTACAATCGCTGCTGTTGTTTTCTCCATCACTGCATAATCGATGGATTCACTAGGGCATGCTTCAAATTTTTCCTTATTAATCCGAATAAAGTCTAGGTCAGTTTCTGATTCTGCCATTGCGGATTCACAGGCATTAAAAATATCTGGGCAAAATTTTTGTAGCTCTTCCAAATAACGGCTGGCTTTAAATAAGAACATGCCGCTGTTCCAATAATACTTTCCTGATTCAAGATAACTCTGAGCTACATTTGCTGATGGCTTTTCTACAAACTGATCTACAAAAAAACCTGGTCCTTGCCCTTCGCCGCGTTTTATATATCCGTAACCTGTGTGAGCTTGGGTAGCAACTATCCCAAAAGTCACAAGCTTTCCAGCTTCCGCTAATGGTATTGCGTCAGATACAGCTTTTGTAAATGCCGCTTGATCTTGAATCACATGGTCCGCCGCTAAGACAAGCAATAATGGATCATCCTTGGACGAAAGTGCCGCCAATGTAATTGCCGGAGCGGTATTACGACCTACAGGCTCTAAAATAATCGAACCCAGTTTATCAATTTCACGCAGCTGTTCTGCAACAAAGAATCTATGCTCCTCATTACAGATAATCACTGAAGACTGAATGTCCAGACCAGATATACGTTTAGCCGTGGCTTGAAGCATAGAGTCATCACCATATAATGCTAAAAATTGCTTAGGGTGTGACGCCCGAGATAGAGGCCAAAGCCGGCTGCCTACACCGCCTGCCATGATTACGGCTTTAATCATAATAACTCTCTTTATCGTTAAACGTGAAATTAGCTGTCTGTGACCACAACCCGCAAATTATACCAACAATGTAGCTACCCGTTGCCAAAAACATCACGAGTAAAGACCTTGCCTTTGACATCTGCTAGATTTTCTGATCCTCTATTCGCTACAATAATATCAGCTGCGGCTTTAAATTCAGTTAAATCTTCGACGACTTTTGATCCAAAAAATGTGGTTTCTTTTAAGAAAGGCTCATACAAAATGATTTCAATCCCTTTTTCCTTGATTCTTTTCATAATTCCCTGTATCGAAGAAGATCTAAAGTTATCACTGCCTTCCTTCATCACCAACCGATAAAAGCCAACCACTTTTGGATGTCTTCCTAAGATTTCATTGGCGACAAAATCTTTGCGTGTTGTGTTTGACGATACAACTGCTTGGATCAATGTCTGCGGGACTTCATTATAGTCTGCCAAGAGTTGCTTGGTGTCTTTGGGAAGGCAATAACCACCATAGCCAAATGACGGGTTGTTATAACCCTTACCAATTCGCTCGTCGAGACACACGCCATCGATCACACTTTTAGTTTCCAACCCGTTCACTAGGGCATATGTATCTAGCTCATTAAAAAACGAGACTCTCATGGCTAGGTAGGTATTGGCAAACAGCTTTACCGCCTCTGCTTCAGTTGACCTCATAAATAAAGTTTCAATATCCTTTTTCTCAGCTCCTTCAGCTAGAAGATAAGCGAAATCTTTTCCTGCTTCTAGCTGGCTACCAATAATGATGCGTGATGGATAAAGGTTATCTTTTAATGCCCGACCCTCGCGCAGAAACTCGGGTGAGAAGATAACGCGGTCTGTATGAAATTTGTCTTGAAGAGATTTCGTATGACCCACAGGGATTGTGGACTTAATCACTACGAGAGCTTCTGAATTAAGCTCAAGGACATTATTGACCACGCTGTCTACCGCGCTGGTATCAAACCGGTTGGTATCAGGGTCATAGTTGGTAGGCGCTGTCACGACCACAAAGCTGGCCCCCTCATAGGCAGCCCATTTGTCAAGGGTAGCTGCCAGGCTTAACTCTTTTTCGGCTAAAAACGCTTCAATTTCAGAATCAGCCACGGTGGACTGCTTTGCATTAACCTTAGCAACCCGTACTGGGTCGACGTCAAGCACAACCACATCATTATGCTGGGCAAGTAGGACTGCCAGCGACATGCCTACATAACCAGAACCCACAACAGTAATTTTTGTTCTGTTCGTCAAATTTAGACCCTTAATGTGATGCTAATCGATTATTATATTTTGGAATTTCACTCAAAAAATTTTTTTGTAGGCTCAATAAACTCTGAAAAATACCTATTTAAAATAAAATAATCACCTTTAACGAGAGTTAGATTCCAAACATCTGTTTTCTAGAATCATGCTCTAACGCAACAATCCTCGAACCAAACTGGCGCCACTCTTGCTGCCGACTTATTAGCCAGCGCCTCGGCCCCTTTTAAAATCACGGTCCGCAATCGACGCATAATAAAGGAGCCTGCGCACATGTCCCCAGCGTCATTTGTGTCAACTACATCAGCAGGGATACCGGGCACACTAACTGCTCCCTGTCCATTGAACACGATCGCATCTTGAGCACCGTTGGTAACAGCAAATGTTTTCGCGCTCTGCTTTAACCCATCACATGCCTCATCGACGGGCCCGATTTGGATGGAGGCCAGAGCTCCATCTTTAATACAGAAAACAAGATCAACGCCGTTACCAATCAAAGCCCTAAGGTTGCCCGTAAAGATCTGTGCCATAAAGGGATCGGAAGTGCTCAGCTCCACTTTGACGCCAGACTCTTTGGACGCGGTAATGACATCCTTTATCAATGCTACTCTAGCATCATCAGTCAGCAAGTAACCCTCAAGATAGAGCCACTCCGACTGAAGCAAGGCGACCTAATCAATATCTACGCCGGTCAGTTGGTCAGATGCACCTAGGTAGGTATTCATTGCTCCCTCGGCATCGTCCGTCACCATAATCAAACACTTCCCCGTGAAGCCCGCCTCACGAAAAGCCGCATGGACAGTCACGCCCGATTCAGCGAGATCACCAACAAAGTGCTAGCAGTGATCGTCAGCCGCGACCTTGCCCCTAAAGAACGTTTATGAACCGAAGTTTGTAGCGGCGATTACGTTTTGTGGGCTCTACCGTAAGATTTTTTCATCAGGTGGTGCTTGTTTGTACTAAAGGCCTTGAAAAGCCCGGCCCGAATAGGCTCATCCGCAAGGGTCATGACGCCCTTTGGGATTTCGTTGTTTTGCAAGAACGCGTCCGACACAACAAGTTCAGTATCGACCAGTGCCGCGCCAAGCCATAGATTTGATGTTTTTCGTTTATTCTTGACTTTCTAGCTATTAAAATTATGTCAGCGTTTGGTAAAAGCTATTTTCAAACCCTACCAATTACTCTTTTGAAACAGCTCTCTAATTAACCGCCTGGTGTCAGGGTCGCGCATAGCCACCGCTAAATTTGCACTTAAAAGGCCCTGCTTGTTGCCACAGTCGAAAATGTCTGCGTCGGTCTCAAAGGCATTCAACCCGTCACGCTTAAGTAGCTCATCCAGCGCGTCGGTCAGCTGTATCTCACCGCCCACCCCGGCAACGGTGGTCTCAAGCAGATCCAACACTTCGAAGGGAAGAATATACCGGCCTAGCACAGCTAAATTGGAAGGCGCATCCTTTGGGGAGGGCTTTTCAACCAAGCCTTTTAGAGGAAGGCTTTTGAATGGCTCGCTCGCCTCACCATTTAAGTCAGCGACACCATAATTTTCAATGACCGCGGAATTAACACGCTCAACCATGACCTGACCCATGCCAGTTTCATTCCAGGCATCCGTCATGGAGGCAAAGCTGTAGTTCTTATCTCGCGATGCTTGATCAAGTACCAGAACATCGGGCAGCAGCACGGCAAAGGGTTCATTATTCAAGAGATGCTTAGCGCAAAGTACCGCGTGGCCTAACCCCAACGCATCACTCTGTCGAACAGAGGTCACCGTAATACCTGTGGGAATGATATTTTTGACCGTGCCCAGAATGGTCTCTTTACCCTTCTTCTCCAGCCGGTGCTCGAGCTCATAGTGGACATCAAAGTGGTTCTCGATCGCCTCTTTGCCGCTACGGGTCACTAGGATGATTTCAGCGATGCCTGCGGCAATCGCTTCTCTTACGACATGCTCGATAATAGGTCGGTCATAGACCGGCAAGAGCTCTTTTGGGATGGCCTTAGTCGCAGGCAGCATACGCGTACCAAGCCCTGCCACTGGGATCACCGCTTTTTTAATCTGCTTGATCATAATGCCTCTGCGGACAATGAGACGCTTCTTCTGTTGCCGCTACCTCATCTCGCAAGGATTCAATTTCTGCTTGAAGCTCAATGTATTCACACTGTTTGCGGGCTAAAAACCGCACTGTAATAGCTGCTTTTTCTGCAATTCCGTCAGGCGTCAAAACATAGGCGTAACCCAGCTTGTTATTGGAGCCCCGAAAATTATTTAGCTTGACCCAGCCAACGTCTATCAACGATTTTAAGACGTAATGGGCCTTACCAAGACTTACGCCCAAGCCTGAGGAGAGTTGGCGCTGAGAGAGCTCTGGGTTCGCCTCGAGCAGCTTTAGTGTTTTGTATTCAATTTCTTCGCTAGACATGGTTTCTTTCGTTTACTGGCAGGCTACCGCAC
>Ga0209632_10001776_pt1 | contig 21391 bp, 21 predicted proteins | sample COG_10_FD_184754 | JGI IMG/M metagenome (GOLD analysis project Ga0209632, IMG submission 184754) | Pelagic Microbial community sample from North Sea - COGITO 998_met_10 (SPAdes) (version 2) | ecosystem: Environmental > Aquatic > Marine > Neritic zone/Coastal water | place: Helgoland, sampling... | reverse complement strand
TGGCGCCAGCCGCAGTGCAGGGTAGCTAAGTATGGAAGAGATAACTGCTGAAAGCATCTAAGCGGGAAACTCACCTCAAAACTAGTTCTTCCTATAGAGCCGTGGTAGACGACCACGTTGATAGGCTGGATGTGGAAGCGCAGTAATGCGTGTAGCTGACCAGTACTAATAGCTCAATTGGCTTGATTTATGCACTGAAAAAAATTTTTAGAAAAAAAATAATATTATAGATAATAACAAAGATAAATAATTTAAAAACATAAACTCTAAGAACAAAACATTTTCTGATGACGAAATTGATTTAAGAGAAATTAATTTACTATTATGGAAAGAAAAGTTTTAAATTCTTATTACAAAAAACGTACTAACACACTCAAAAAAGTAATGCGTTTATGCAAAGAGGTAGAGTTTGGTTTTACTGCCGAGATATTAAAGACCACATTGGCTAATGTGTGGGGTGTGAAATGAGACAACAAATAAAAAGGGTTTTACCCTCTCAGCTTCTTCAAGTGATAAGGCGGCATCTAAGGAACATCAAGGACGACAGTAAACAACTAATTTTTATTCATATTGATAAATGTGGTGGTACCTCATTATGGCATTCTATTCAAAACAGCCAAATTATTAAATCAAAATTTTCTCACACATACAAGGTGCACGTTGAAAAGCCACTTATATTGAAAAAAGCGAAATATCTAATTGTAATAAGAAACCCTATCAAACGCGCTATCTCAGCCTTTAATTGGCGTTTCTATCTAAGTGAAAAGGACGAAGCGCAACGTCAACGATTTGATGGTGAGTGGGAAATACTAAATAAGTATAAAATGCTCAATAATTTGGCTGAAGAGCTATATGTCAATGATGTGCTTAATATGGAAGTTTCAAAAGAATTTCAAAAAATTCATCATATTAAACAGAATATAGCATTTTATTTAAGTGAACTTTTATCAAATATAACTTCAGACCAAATATTTTGTGTTATATCAACCGAGACTATTTATGAAGATATTATTAATCACCTTAAAGTAACTGATGTGAAAAAGTTTTATGAAAACAGAAAATTTACTAATGATACCAAAAAGTATCTTTCTGAAAATGCTTATAACAATCTTAAGAGATACTTGCATGACGATTATAGATGTATTGAAAAGCTGCTTAACCTCAAAGAATCTACTGTATGCGATCGTAGCATACTCTTAAAGTAAAATTTTTTGTTTCTTTAGTTCATTAAAGTCAATTTTTATTTCTTCATCTTTAGTTAAGTATTTTAATTTTGCTAAATTTTTAAACATTAAAATTAAATAGTTTTTTTAATTAAAATTACAATTAAAGATTAGTAGTAATTCGAAAAGTTTCCAAACAACAGGGAACTAAAGTGTCAATAATTAATGAATATTTTTATGTTAAATTAATTTTTACCATATTACTTAATTATATCAGCATAGAAAGAAATTTGAGGCTCTGTCGTATCAAATACATGGATATTTGTGAAAGGTAACGCTACGGAAGAACCTTGGTAACAAGGAATACAAAATGAAAACCCGATATGTGAAGTTGTTTTTATTAAATTTTTGTAGTCCCAATAGCCAATGTGTCTCTCAGGATTTGACTCGTTAAACTTAGCAAAGTCATCATATTTTTTTTTTACATTATTATAAAATTTATCACTATCTTGAGCTGAAATACTTAGTAAGTCACTTATTTCTTTAATATCTAGTTTTTGAGTATCTGTAAGAATATGAGAGACAACATCCCTTAAGTATCTTTCTTTGATATCTTCGGCAACTAATGACTGTGAAAACAAACATCTTAATAAATAGAAATCATTACTTGTATTAGGCAGCGCTAATCTCATTACCCCATTTTTCTTAAGTATACGTAAACATTCTTTTAAAAATCGTGTTGATGACGCTTCATCAATATGTTCTAAAGTATGTGAGCAATATATTAATTTGATACTTTCATCAGGTTCTGGAATCAGTAAATTTTGATTACATAAATCAATAGGTTTAAAATCTAGACCTTCTATTCCCTGAATGCCTTTATAATAATTAGACAGACCTGGATAATCATAGTTTTTCCATCGATTGTGAAAGAATGCTCCAGATCCAAAATTGATAAATTTATCAGTTTTACTGAAATTTTTGTAAAGATTTTTATCTGCCCCTGATGAATAGATAGTAAATGAATTGTTGTATCGATTTAAAGAAGATCCAATACCAAATTTATATAAATATTTGTTTATAATTCTTGAAAGTTTAGAAAAAAAAATAGATTTAGCGAAACTTTTTGAAAAAAAACGTATTGCATTAACAGCATTTTCACGTTGTGAGGTCCAAAGTCTAACATTTGAAAATTTCATTTTTTATTTTCTCTTAAAAAAAATATACTTTATAAAGTATACTTTTAAGTGTTTAAATATTTATAGTCTATATATTAATTGACATTTAAGATGAACAAAAAAAAAACTAAAATAATTGCTCTTATTCCGGCAAAAAAAAACTCAAAAGAGCTTAAAAATAAAAATTTAAAAAAATTAAATGATTTGTCTTTAGTTGAATTAACGATACTAAATGCAAAAAAATCTAAATTAATTGATAAGATCTATTTATCATCAGACTCTGATAAAATTTTAAAAAGTGGAACAAAGCTCAATATAAATGCAATTAAAAGAAAAAAAAATTTGAGCACTTACTCTACATCAGCAAATTTAGTAATTTTAGATTTCATTAAAAATAAAATTGAAAACACTAATCAAGATTATATCATAATTTATCTTCAGCCAACCTCACCATTTAGAAATAATACTCATATTGATTTAGCCCTTAAACATTTTATTAAAAAAAGATTAAGGTTTGTAGTTAGTGTGACTGAGAACAAAAATTTTTTTAAATCTCTTTATAAAAAAAACGTATATTTAAATCCATTTTTTAATGACAATTTTATTACAAATAACAGACAAAATTTAGAGAAAATATATTCACCAAATGGTGCGATATATATTTTTTATTCTAGTGATTTTATTAAAATTAAAAAATTAAGTTTTAAGAAATCAGGATATTATATAATGAATAAAATAGATAGTATTGATATAGATGGTAAAGAAGATTATGAATTAGCAAAAAATTTGAGTAAAAAATATTTAAAAACTAAAAACTAAAAACTAAAAACTAAAAGTTAAAATTAGGATATTAATTTTACACAAATGAATATTTACAAGAAAATTTCTATAATTACAAAATATAGTGTTCTTTTGAGTAAAGCAGAGATTGTTTTTAGTCCAGAAATTTTAAATACAAATTTATGATAAGTAAAATTTTCAAAAGCAAAGAACCAATACTTATTCCCGAAATAGGAATTAATCATTTTTCATCTTTAAAAAATGCAAAAAAAATAGTTGATTGCGCTATTCGTTCAGGATCCAAGGCCATAAAAGTACAAATTCATATACCAGAAAAAGAGATGTCTTTAGAGGCAAAAAAGATTAGGCCTGGTAACTCAAATTTAAGTATTTATGATGTTATAGAGAGGAATTCATTTAGTTTAGAAAAAGAATTGAAATTAAAGAATTATATTGAAGAAAAAAAAATGCTTTATATAGCTTCCAGTTTTTGTGAAGAGGCAGCTATTTGGTTGCATGAAAATGGGACCAAAGTATTTAAGATTGGATCAGGAGAGTGTAACAACCTTCCTTTTGTAAAATTAATTGCAAGTTTTAATAAGCCAACAATTATGAGCACTGGCATGCATGACATAGAATCTTTAAAAAATTCAGTAAATGAGTTTGTGAAAAGAAAAGTGCCACTAATTTTAATGCACTGCGTAAATTTATACCCGACTAAACTAGAACAATCTAATCTTGGGAGAATTAAACATCTTCAAAAAAATTTTCCTAAAATTAATATAGGTTTATCCGACCATACATCTGGATTAGAAACTGCAATAGCATCGATAGCTATGGGTGTTAAAGTTATTGAAAAACATTTTGTTTGTAATAAAAAAAAAAATGGTCCTGATATTAAAGCTTCTATTGACGCAAAGGAATTAAAATATTTTAATTTAAATTCAAAAAAATTATATAAATCAATTTTTTATCCAAAAAAATATTTAATTGAGGAAGAGATTACTAGAAAATTTGCATTCCACTCAGTAGTTGCAAAGATTGAGATAAAAAAAGGTGAAGTATTAGATTTAAATAATCTTTGTTACAAAAGACCCGGGACAGGTGACTTTAATGTAAACCAAATAAGCAAGTTAATTAGTAAAAAATCAAAAAAAAAAATTAAAGCTAATACTCAAATAAAAAAAAAACATGTATAAAAAAAAAATTGCATTTCTTACTGCAACCAGAGCTGACTATGGAAAGTTAAAGTCACTTATAAATGAAACTCAAAAACAAAAAAATTTTAAAACCTATGTTTTGGTTGCTGGAATGCATAATCTTAGTTTTTTTGGCAATACAATAAAAGAAATTAAAAAAGATAAAATTAAAAATCTCATAAAATTAAATACACAAATAGATCATTCAGAAAAACCCAGTCAAGTATTTGCAAGAACTACTGAGGTTTTTAATAACCATTTTAAAAATGCAAACTATGACCTGGTAGTTATTCATGGAGATAGGATAGAACCATTATCAGTTGCAATAACGTGTAACTTAAATGGAATTAAAGTTGCTCATATAGAAGGTGGAGAGCTTTCTGGTAATATTGACGACTCGATTAGACATGCCATAACAAAATTGTCTCATATTCATTTAACCACTAATAAAAAAGCAAAAAAAAGAATAATTCAAATGGGAGAACGTAAAAAAAGTATTTTTATTATTGGATCTCCAGATATCGATTTATTAAAGAGTAAAAAATTACCAAATTTAAAATCAGCACTTAAAAGATATGATATTCCTTTTTCAAATTATGCAATTGCTATTTTACATCCTTTAAACGCAATATCTATTAGAGACCAAAAATTAAAAGCAAAAAATTTTTTTGAGGCATTAAAAAAATCAAATTACAATTTTATCATTGTAAAACCAAATAATGATATAGGCAATGAATTCATCTTAAATGAGATTAAGTCAATCAAGAAAATAAATTTTAAAATTTATCCATCAGTAAGATTTGAATATTTTTTAACATTATTGAGGTTTTCAAATTTTATTATAGGCAATTCTAGTACTGGTGTGATGGAAGCACCATACTATGGTGTACCTTGTATAAATGTTGGAGATAGACAAAAAAATAGAACAACAAACTCCAATCAAAAAAATGTTAGTTATGATAAAAAAAAATTATTTAATTTAATTAATTATTATGCAAAAAATAAAATAAGATATAAAAAACAATTATATTTTGGAAGTGGTAACTGCAAAGTAAAATTTATGAAATTAATTCAAAATAAAAATTTTTGGAATATTAAAATCCAAAAATATTTTGTAGAGAGATAGCAATATTAAACATGAAATTTTTAGATAATTTAGATATAAATTTTATTAATCCAAAAAAATTTAGAGGAAATTTTTTTTAAATTGTATTGGAAGGATAATAAAAAAATTCATAGGAAATTTTTTAATGACAATTACAAAAATAAATAAATTAAAATATGAAAATAAAAATTTTATCGTTGAAATTTTTAAAAAAGACTTACAGTTTATAATAAATACTACCAATGATTTTATAATAGTAAAAAAATACAATAAATTTTCAATTTATGATAGAAAATGTGACCATGCGGGTGGAAAAATTTTATCAAGAAGAAATGAACATATTTGCCCAATGCATAATTGGATTTTTTTTCCAGAAAGAGGCTATTACAACAATGGTGTTAAGAAAAAACAATTAGATTTTACTGAAGATCAAGATAAGCTATATATAAAAACTATTAAATCTTACCCAATTATTAAAACTTCTAACAAAAAACTACCTGTTAAAATAATTTTTTTTAATCACGCTTTTCTTCAAATAAAATCCAAAAATGTTTCTTTTGTCACTGATCCATGGGCCTTAGGACCTGCTTTCAGTACTGGCTGGTGGTTAAAAAAAAATACCAGAGTAGATTGGATTAATAGTATTAATAAAAGTGACTTCATTTATATCAGTCATAATCATCCTGATCATTTACATCAAATGACATTAAAAAATGTCAATAAAAATAAATTAATAATTACTCCAAAATTTAAATCTGGATCAGTATCTAAATTATTAAATGATATGAATTTTAAAAACATATTAGAGTTGGATTTTGATAAAGAATATCATTGGGATAATTCCGAACTTATATTTTCATTATTTAAATCAGGAGACTTTAGAGAGGACTCAGGTATATATTTTTCTTTGGGTGAATTTAAGGCTCTTTTAGATGTAGATTCTAATAATATAAATTTCAACAAACTTCCAAAGGTTGATTTATATGCATCTAGTTTTGCTGGAGGAGCAAGTGGATTTCCACTTATGTTTGAAAATTATTCAATTATTCAAAAAAAAAACATTAGTTTAAAGTATTTAATGGCAACAAAAGCGATTAAAAATGCCAATCTAAAGTCCATAGAGCCCAAATATTTTCTTCCATATGCTGGATTTTTCACTGAAAAACTAAATAGAGATAAATTTATATTTAAAAATAATAAAAAAAATAAAATTAAAGATTATGCAAAAATTTGTGAAAATCTAAATATTAACTTACTTGATGTCGAAAAAAATGATGAGTTTAGCTTTTTAGGATCTAATTTAATTAAAAAAAGATATTCAAAAAAAGATCGAATCGAAGATATTGACCATAATAAATACTTGATTACATTAAAGGCAAAATATAAATTTGTAGATAGTGCTTATATTAGATCGTATTTTGAAAATAGCAATTTCCATGCCAATCTTTTAATCAATGTAAAGCTATCAGACTCTTACTTCAAAAAAACCTATTATACTTTCAATGTTAACTTTTCAAAAAACAATATTAAATTTGTAGAAAACTTACTAATTAAAAATTCACCTAAGAAGATGAGAGTTTTAAATTTAATAGTAAGAAAAGAGTCATTTCTGTCCACAATTTACAATAAAAGCCCATGGGAAGATTTATTAATAGGTTTTCAATGTAAAGTATATAGAGAACCAAATGAATACAATGTGGATTTTTGGAACTATTTTAGCAATATTTATATAAGCGAAAAAATGATTAGGACTACAAGTCCATGCAATAATTGTAATATATTGAATCAAAAAATAGATAACTTACTTTAAATATTCAGTTTTTAAAGACTTTTAATCAAACCAGGTATCATCAAATAAAATATATCCTTTATTATTTGTAAAACTAAAGTATAGCTGAATAAATTTAAGTCATCATATGTTTAAAAAAAAAATAACAACCTCCTTTAATGAAGAGAAATATTTGACGTCGAATGATCAGTTTTTGTCAGAATTATACACACCAGGTGGTGGTATTTATATTTTTCAATATAGAGACTTTCTTATTAATAAATCAATACCGTTTAAAAAAATATTCCCTCACGTAATGAGGTCTAAAAAAAGTGTTGATATTAAAAATATAAGCGATTTTAAAGTAGCAAGAAAAATTTAATAAACAAAATTTAAAATTTTAATGCAGATTTTTAAAAAGTTAATAATTATTCTCACACCTCAAGAGTACAAAAGTGCACTTTTTTTATTATTGATGATTTTAATAATGGCTCTAATAGATATCGCTGGAATAGCTTCGATCTTGCCCTTTGTGGCGATCCTTACTAACCCAACATTAATTGAGTCTAACATGATCTTAAAAAGTATATTTGAACTTTTAAGACCCTTTGGAGTAGAAAATAATCAGCAATTCATTTTTGTTTTTGGTGTTTTTGTTTTTATTCTTTTGATTGCCTCACTTTCAATCAAGTCTTTTACACTTTACTTGCAAATAAATTTTGTTCAAATGCAAGAATACTCTATTAGCAAACGTTTAGTCGAGGGTTATTTACAACAACCTTATAGCTGGTTTTTAAATCATCATAGTGCCGATCTTGGTAAATCTATTCTTTCAGAAGCTTCGAATGTAGTGATTAATGCAATAAAACCCATGTTAGAATTGATAGCTAAAAGTACTATTACAATAGTAACAATTATTTTATTATCTTTTGTTGATCCAAAACTTACATTAATCGTTTTTTTTACACTAGGTAGCGTTTATGCAATCGCATTAAAATTTACTAAAAATTTCCTTTTTCGTATTGGAGAAGAAAGATTAAAAGCTAATCAATTAAAATTTCTTAGTGTTAGTGAGGCTTTTGCTGCTTCAAAAGAAATAAAATTAGGTAAGTTAGAACAAATATATATTAATAAATTTTCTCAAGCTGCTCAAAATGTAGCTAATTATCAAATTTATTCACAAACTATAAGTCAATTACCACGTTATATTTTCGAAACTTTAGCATTTGGCGGTATTCTTCTAGTAATACTTTACTTAGTAAGCCAAACTGGTTCTTTTATTTCCTCTTTACCAATTTTATCACTATATATTTTTGCTGGTTATAGATTATTGCCTGCAATTCAGGGAATTTATTCATCTATTACTCAGCTAAGATTTGCAGGTCCAGCAATTGACAGCGTGTATGATGATCTTAAAAGTTTTAAAAAACTAAATTTGGATGAAGATCTAGATGGTGTAACTCTTAAAAAGAACATTAATTTAAAAAATGTTTATTATCAATATCCTGGTAATTCACAACCAACATTAAAAGACATTAATATCAATATCTTGGCTAATTCAATAGTTGGGTTTGTGGGAACCACTGGTAGTGGCAAGACTACAACTGCAGACATTATTCTTGGCCTTCTTGAGCCTCAAAAAGGGACATTAGAAATTGATGGTCGTGTCATAACCAAAAAAAATTTTAGGACTTGGCAAAAATTAATCGGTTACGTTCCGCAGCATATTTATTTATCTGATGACAGTATTTCTGCAAATATAGCTTTTGGTGTTGATCCAAAAAATATCGACCAAAATTCAGTTGAGAATGCAGCAAAAATTGCAAACATACATGAATTTATAACAAAGGAGTTGCCAAAAAAATATCAAACAACAATTGGTGAGCGTGGTATAAGATTGTCAGGTGGTCAAAGACAACGTTTAGGAGTTGCAAGAGCATTATATAATAAACCAAAAGTATTAGTTCTAGATGAAGCAACTAGTGCACTGGATAATGGCACTGAAAAAGCGGTTATGGAAGAAATTTATAAACTTAGCCTTAAAAATAGTATAACTATTATTTTGATTGCACATCGTTTAAGTACATTAGAAAAGTGTAAAACTATCTTCAAGTTTGATGGTGGTAAACTTCAAAAAAATTAATGAATATTATAATTATAGCTAATATCAAAAAACTAAATTCGGTAATCTTAAAATGAAAATCAATAAATCGATATCATCAGTAATTCCAACATTTAATAGAGAACTTTATCTTAAAAATGCAATTAACTCTTGCTTAAATCAAACTGTGAAACATGAAATAATAGTTTGCAATCATGGAGGAACAGATGGAACAGATGAAATGGTGAAACAATTTAATGAAAAAATTAAATATATTAAGAAAGATTTAGATTATGGACCTCACCATTGTTGGTTAGAAGGTATATTAGAGGCAAAAGGTGAGTATATAAATCTACTTTTTGACGACGATTGGATAGAGCCAAGTTATATTGAGGAATGTATGAAATATTTCAGAGATCCTCAGGTTGGTTTTGTATTTACACCAGCAAAAGTGTTTGATGAAAAAGAAAAAAAAGTTGTAAATATAATTCATGATCATTTTTTGCCTTCTGATGGCATTTATAAAATGAGTAAATATGAATTAAACTTTTTAAGTAATCTCATATCGCCTACTGCTTTTATTATGAGAAAAAAAGATATAATTGATGCGTTATTCAATGGGAAGTTACCTCTAGCAAAATATACTTACAAAGGTGTAGGTCCTGATAGATTTATGATTTTGCTATGTTTGTTGCGTTATTCAAAGTTTGGATTTATTAAAGATCCACTAGTTGTATTTAGAAGCCATATAAATTCTATAACTGTAGACAGTCGGTCCAATGAAAATAAAAAAGAATTAATTAAAAAAGCTTATGCCGAAGTAGATAAATATTATTATTCATTGAAATATGGAAAATTCTTCTCATTTTTACAAAGTAATTATATATTAAATATAAGAAAGGTATTAAGTCTACCTTTTTTAATTAGAAAACTTTGGTTCAAGATACAATTTCTAAACAGGAAATAATAAAATTAACTAAATAGTTAAAAAAAAGTGAAAGACTTACCAAGTGAGACCATTAGTTTGTGGAAATGTAGGTAGACATCCTTTTTGGATAAACAAGTATGGCAAACATAAATTATATAATGCTGATATAGTGCATGATTATGGTTTATACCTACCTAATAATTTTTCTTTAAAAAAGAAAGATATTAATTTTATTTGCACTAAATTCAAAGAAGTTGCTAGACCTAAATTTTTTAAAAAATAAAGTAATATAGTCCTATGATTATTTTAGGTATATGCTATTAAATATAAGAATTTAAATACACAAAAATATTAAAAAAATAATAAAAACTACTTATATTTAAACTTAAGATGATGCTTACCTATACAGAGATTTTTAGTGAGAATGAATATAAATTGAACACCTTTTCGAAATATGACCGTCAGGTTGCCAGAGAAATAATATAATAGTCCATTGAAATGAAATACTTTGTAACTTACGGAAAAAATGTTTATGGAAAAAAAGAAATTGCATCAGTTATAAAGGTGATCAAAAAAACTACACAAATGGGGAAAAGTGTAGATAAATTTGAAAAAGAAATCTCAAAAATTACTGGGAAAAAATTTACAGTAATGTGCAATTCGGGCTCAAGTGCTTGTTTAATACTTTCTGAAATATTAGATTTAAAGAGTGGAGATGAGTTTATTGTACCAGCTTTAAATTTTCCAACAGCTATTGTGCCTTTTTTAAAGAAAGGACTAATTCCTAAAGTAGTTGATATCAATTTAGATGATTTACAAATTGATATTGATTTGATTAAAAAAAATATAACCAAAAAAACAAAATTTTTATTAATTCCAAATCTAATTGGAAATATCCCAAGATGGGATAAGATCAGAAAGATTGTAGGAAAAAAAATAGCACTTGTTGAAGACTCGGCTGATACTTTATGTCCAAAAATAAATAATATATTGACTGGTAAATATACAGATTACACAATTACAAGTTATTATGGCTCTCATATAATTAGCTGCGCAGGCAATGGTGGAGCCCTGTCACTTAATAATAAAAATGATTATCAAAAAGCAAAAATTGTAAGAAGTTGGGGGAGATATTCGACAATAATTTCAGAAAATGATTTGAAAAAAAGATTTAATTATAAAATTAATAATAAAATCTATGATAAAAAATTCGTATTTATTGAACAGGGATATAATTTAGAACCATCAGAATTAGGAGCTGCTTTTGGAGTTTCTCAATTAGATCAACTAAAGAAAAATATAAGAATTAGACAACAAAATTACAATAATTTAAAATTATTTTTTGCAGCACATGAAAAATACTTTAAATTTATTGATAATGATAAAAGTATTTCAACAACTCTTCTTGCTTTTCCAATATTGATTAAAAAAAACTCTCTTTTTAATAGACATCAATTGCAACTTTTTTTAGAAAGGAATAAAATACAAACAAGGCCAATTTTTTCAGGAAATTTTTTAAAACAACCTGCGTTTAAAAAAATTAAATATAGAAGTGTATCAAAAGGATTTGTTAACGCAGATTATGTAACTGATAATGGATTAATGTTTGGTTTACATCATGGCTTAACTGACAAGCATATAAAATATATAAAGAAAATATTTAATAAGTTTATCAGTAAGTATCACTAGAAATAAATTTTTGATTTAGATTTAAGTTTAATTTTCAAATAATTTGAAAATTGCAATATTGTTTTTTTAAAGTCATAATCAACTTCGATTTTGATATATCCTCTTCTTTTTGAATTTTTATACTTTTTGATGATTTGTAAAATTTGTCTTGTCAAGTTATCTAATTTGATAAATTTTTTTAAAACATGAGGATTTTTTAATTTTAGTTTGTCATTTTTTTTAAGCTTAATTAATGTAGTCGAATAAAAATCCTTATTATTTCCAATGCTTCCAAAAACTGTGGGTATTAATAAATCAATAAATAATATTTTTTTTTTTACTTTGTTTTTTACATATTCAGAAAATTTTTTTTTTGATTCTATATAATAATTTTTATTTGTTTTTAAATTTTCTTTTATTCTTATGGTATTAAGATTGATAAATAATTTAGTACCTACTGATTGAATTTTAGTTGCTTCTATATAAATTTTTTTTGCAATCGCATAGTTTACTTTAAAAATTTCATCTTTATTTTTAGAATTAAATTTATTTGCAGAATTGATTATACAATTAATATTATCAAAATTTATATTAGTTTTTTTATTTATTTTATTTGCTAAAGTTTTAATATTATAATTATTATCAGTTAACCTTTTTTTTATTGATTTACCTAAATATCCTTTATGTCCACTTAAAAAAATATTCATGTAGAAAATAAAAGTTTTTCTACTTCTTTAATTTGCTCTAAAGTTTTACTTTTGATGTTTGGTTTATTTTTAAAAAAATTTTTATACCAATCAAATGTAAGCTCAAATCTTTTATTAACATTCAATTTGTTTCTAAATCTTAAGTAGTTATAAACTTTTTTATTATTTAGTTTTAAATTTATCTTTTCTTTAAATGTATTCTTTAGAGTGTAATTAATTTTTGTCTTTGAACTTTGCTCAAAATAATTTATTATCCATTTAACATTTTTTTCATCTCCATTGTCTGGGCTAATATTAAATACATCATAGTGAAAATTTTGTTTAAATTTTTTATGAATTAATAGAATCAATATATTTGATAGCTCGAGTATATGAACCCATGGTCGTGTTGAATTTAAATTTCTTATATCTAATTTTTTCTTTTGATAGTGATTTTTAATAATATCTGGAATTAATCTTTTTTGCTTCCAATCAGCGCCTCCGATAACATTTCCACATCTTATATTTATAATTTTAGAAGGTTTAAAATTTTGTGACCACATTTTTCCCATCATGTCAGTAACAACTTTACTAAAACTATAAGGATCCTCACCACAGAGTGCATCTTTTTCGGTAAAGTATTTGTAACTTTTGTTACTGTTAAAATAAACTTTATCTGTTGTAAAATTAATTAATAAAGTTTTTTTATTTTTTAAACAGTTAAATAAATTTAAAGTACTAAAAATATTATTTTTAATAATTTTAATAGGCGACCTGTAGCCATCATATACAAGTGGTTCAGCAGCTAAATGAATAATAACATCAAAATTCTTGTTTTTCAAAAAATTAGCAGTTAATTTTTCATTAGCAAGATTTAATAACTTAAATTGTATATCATTTTTTAGCTTGAAAATTTTAAACAATCCATTTGTTTCACCAGTATCTTTTGATATTCCTGTTATTTTAGCACCATAGTTTAACAATACCATCGTAAGCCAAGATCCTATAAAACCAGTATTTCCAGTAATAAGAATTTTTTTATTTTTAAAAAATTTATCTATTTTATCCATGGAGCACTACCTTTATTCCAAATTTTATTTAAATTAATTTTATCTTTTAATGTATCAAGTGAATGCCAAAAACCCATATGTTTATAGCCAATAATTTTTTTTTGTTTTGCAAGTTTGGGAAGACAATCAAATTCAAATATACTTTTTGGACCTTTGATGTATTTGAAAATTTTGGTAGAGATCACAAAAAATCCACCACTTACAAAGTGTTTTTTGGGTTTTTCTTGAAACTTATCAATAGATAGATTGTTTTTGGCAAATTTTACAATACCATATTTTAAATTTGGCTGTACTGCAGTTAAAGTTAATAATTTTTTTTTTTGATTATGAAGTTTTAATAATTTATTTATATTTACATTTGAAACACCATCACCATAAGTTAAAAAAAATTCTTTATCATTTTTCAATATATTTTTTATTTTTAAAATTCTACCACCGGTCATTGTATTTAAACCAGTATTCACTACCAAAACTTTAGATTTGAGCTTTGCTTTTTTAAAATAATTCTTAATAATATTGCATTTATATCCACCACAAATTATAAAATCATCATATCCGTATGACTCATATATTTTAATTATATGATGAATAATAGGTAAATTGCCAATTTTAACCATTGGTTTAGGAATTTTTCTAGTTTCCTCTGAGATTCTGGTGCCTAATCCACCAGCAAGAATTACAGTTTTTATCATACTTTTGAAGTAACTTTTAACACAAAAGTTTATTAGTTGATAAATATTTATTACTATTTTGTATAATTATTTCATATAAATATGAATTTTAAAGCAATCTTTAAATAAAATACTAATTAATGAAATTACTAATTAAAAAAATTAAATATTCACTATTTCAGTGCAACATATATCTACATTTTAAATCTTTCTATAAAACTTTTTTTATAAATAAAAATTACAATGTATTTAATAAAAAATTTAAAATAAAATCTTTAGGTAATTTTGAAACTAAAATTAATATTTTTAATTCAGAAGAATTAATTTCTTTATACCAAGATATTGATTATATACTTGGATTTAGGTACTTTATTGAAAACAAAAATAAGGTTTTTATTCACTCGTCTAAATCTAATTTATTATATAATTTTTTTTCTAAAACTTTAAATTGTACAACATATGTGTGTGGCGATAATTTCATTAGAAACTATCAAAAGAATAAAAATTTAATAATTCTAAATAAAAAAAATTTTATTAAAAAAATAAAAAAAATAGATGATAATAATAATATTTTTATATGTGAAAATATTAATAAATTTAGTCTAGAGGAAAATATACTAAAATTTAAATATATATTTTTAAAGTATGAAAATGATTATTTAAAAAATATTTTTAGATTATATTTTTATGATAAGTTTGGAAAAATTAATTCAAATAATCGCAAAAGATACAATAAATTTATATTGTATTCCAAAAATAAGATGTTGCCACAAAAAAGAAAAAAACAATTAATCAGTGGAATTGCCTGTCTAAAAAATTTAGATATTTATCCATTTGATATTTGTTTTGAAAGCGCTTTAAAGGTCTTGGATGAGCTAATTATAGGTATTGATAAACAATCATATAATAAAAGATACCAAAAATTAATTAAAACATTTTTAAAACAAACCAAATATAAAAATAAAATAAAATTAAAGTTTTTTAATTTCAATTCATCAACAACTAATAATTGTTCTACTAGAGGAAGATGGATAGCAGATGTTTTTAACAATCTTTCAAATGAGTGCAAAAATAAAAATATTATGTTGTGTGGTGCAGATGAATTATTTGATGCCAATCTTAAAGAAAAACTTACAAAAAAAATTCTTACTAATTACGAGGAAATTGAAATGCAGTTTTACCATTTTGTATTCAATTTTAATACAATAAGGGACCCTAAGTATGCCGCATATAATTCATGGCATAGAATTGTGAAGGCTGACAATTATGTTTCAAATCATGATGGAATGGGATTTAGGAAATATGACTACTCATATCCAAATAAAAAATCAATAGATTCTGCTGTTTTTCATATTGGATATGTCATGAATTATCAAAAAAAAATTAAAATGCACATGAATAAAAAAAGTGGAGTTTTTGGTAATCGATATAGTGAAAAAAAATATATTAAATTAATTAAGCCAATTAATATTGATAAAAAAATTAAATTAAAACTGCTAAACACTATGCATAAATTTAAATATATGAACGGGTATAAAGAATTAATTAAATTAAATTAATCATAATATAAAAAGTGAATAGCTTTTTCCTAGAAAAATAGATGGGATATTGGTTTTTGAAGTAAAATTTATAAAAAATACAAATAATATAAAAAAATTAGTAAAAATAATTTTTCAAAATTAAAAAATTTAATTCAAAATAGAGATTAAAATGTAAATGTTAAAGTTAATCTCAATCATATAGTTTTTATACAATCAAATAATTAAAAAAATTTAGTAAATATTATTTTAAATAATTTGTTCATTTGTTCATTTGTTCATTTGTTCATTTGTTCATTTGTTCATTTGTTCATTTGTTAATATGTGATATTGGTTTATATAAATGTTTAATATTGCTTTAATATGTGCTTGTCATAATAGATTTAAATTAACCAAGAATTCTTTCAATACAATTTCAAAAGCTCTAAAAAATACAACAAGAGTCAATAAATTTCATTTTTTTGTATTAGATGACAATAGTAAAGATGAAACAAATGATTTTTTATCAAATTTTGAAAACACATCAGTATTGAGGGGTGATGGAAATTTATATTGGGCTGGAGGATTGCTCAAATGCTTTAATCATTTTTATACAGATATAATTAAGTACGATGTTCTAATACCTTTTAATGATGATATTAATCTAAATAAAATTGATCTTAACGATCTACTCCAGCAATATTATGACTTATTACGAAGTAAAAAAAAATTCCTATTAAGCGTACCATCCATTTTTAATAAGAAAATTACTTATGGAGGAAAAAATTTTAAATTTAATTCTTTTTTACCGATATTTAAAAATGTAAAACCAATTGAAAATAAAATTTTGAAAATTGATGTTGCAAATATGAATTTTGTTTTAATACCAATGGTGGTTGTCATAGATCATGGATTCTTTGATAAATATTTTAAACACGCATTAGCTGATTATGCTTTTTGCTTAAAATTAAAAAAATTTGGTTTTAATTCATTTCTCTATGATAAAGCAATTATTGAATGCAAACCTAATTTGGAGCGTATAAAAAAGTTGAAATCTGTCGATTTGATACCGCAAGAAAAATTCTATAAAATATACTTTAAATTTTATTATTATTTGAAGCCAATAAGAGCTATTTTAAAAAAATTATTTTATGAATGAAATAGAATTGCCAAATTACTTAATACCCAAGTACAAAACAAATCTTATTAGATTTGGTAGTGAAAATGATGGTGGTTATTTGATAAATGAAAATGATATTAAAAATAGTGACACATTGATTTCACTTGGTATTCATGATGATTGGGAGTTTGAAAATGATATTTACAAAAATTCTAAAATTGAAAATATAATTCTATTTGACCCTGAAACTTCTTATTTATTAATTTTGAGATATTTATTAATATCAATTGTTAAATTTAATTTTAAAAAAATTAAAAGTAACTTTTTAAAATTTAAAAAACTTGATAATCTAAAATCATACTCAACATTCTTTAATAAAAAATTTGATAAAAATTTGGTTTTAAAATGCCTGAATAGTAAAAATATAATCTTTAAAATAGACATAGAGGGAGATGAGTACAAAGATTTGGAATTTATCTTGGATCATCAAGAAAAAATAAACTCTTTGATTATTGAATTTCATGATGTAAGCAAAAACTATAATATAATCCAAAAATTTATTATGAATTTTAAATTAAATCTAATTCACACACACGTTAATACATTTTCACAAAAAAAAAATATAGCCATTGAATTAAGTTTTTCAAGACATGCGCCATTATCAAATGAAAAGTGGTGTCAGTCTGATTTAGATCATATAGATTTTCCCAACCACCCCAAACACAGAAACATAACAATAATTTCGTCTGATAAAAAATATAAAAACCAATGATTTTGTTAAAAATTTATATAAAATAAAACTTATCATTTTTTTAGTATTAAATACTGAATGATATTTTTTTTGTTATTGTTAAACAAAAGTATGAAAAAAAAACAAACTATTCATATAACTGGTATAAACATTTTATTACAGCTTTTGCTGCACAAAAAATTTCATAATCATAAAATTATTTATTATGTAACATATTTTAAAAATAAGAAAGATTTAGCCTATAATTTAAAGAATAAAAAAATAAAATTCGAAAAAAAAATATTATCAGCTATCAATAAAAAATTCTCTTTAAATATAAAGATTATTGAAAATAAATTATTTGCTATAGAATATTTTAATAAACAAAAAAAAATGATAGATCACAGGATAAAATCAAAAATTTTCATTGAGAACGAAGATATTGTATCAAATAATTTGTATAATTTTTTTTATGAATACATGACTGGTAAAAGAATTACATTTATTACTGAAGGTATAAGTACTTATGGGGTAGGTAAAAAATATAATTTAATTAATAAAGCAAGAAAATTTTTAATATTAAAATATAAATTTTATACAAGATTTTTAAAATTAAATTTTTACCCAGACAGAATAATTTTATTTCAAGATCAGAATAAATGGACCAAAAAATATTTGGATAAGTATATACTACCTTATGATAAAATAGACTTACTGCTAAATAGGTCTAATGAAAAATTTATCCAGACTTATTATGATATTTTTTTAAAATTATCAAAAAAATTTTCTTATTACTTTAATCAAAATTATCAGTGTTTTTATCCGATCTTAAAGCAAATAAGCTATGAAGAAAATAAAAAAGCAATAATCAAAATATTAAATAGATATAAGGGTAATATTTTAATCAAACATCATGGAGCTGATAGTAGAGATTTTTCTAAAATAAAAACAATCTCTAAAAGAATAATCTTAATAGATGCTGATTTAAGATGGTTTCCTGGTGAGCTGTTTTTGAAAAAAAATACACTTTATTGTGGTTATCTAAGCAGTTTGATGATGTGTATGAAAAAAAGCAATGTTAGATTTTTAAGACCTAAAAATAAAAAATATCTTGATTATGCCAACAAAATTTTTAGAAACATAGAGAGTATAATTTCGAAAAACATTAATTTTTTTAAATGAATAAGTTGTATTCACCAATAATTATTTTTACCTATAATAGACTTAGCCATCTAAAAAAATTATTAATATCTCTTGCAAAAAATCCAGAGTGCAAAAAGTCAAAAGCATATATCTTTATTGATGGACCCAAGGATAATAAAGATAAAATTAATACAGACAAAATTTTTAACTATATGAATAATATTGATCTATTTCGATCTAAACAGATATTTTATAGGTCAAATAATTTAGGTACAGCAAGCTCTGTAATAAAAGGCATAAATTATGTAGCCAATAAAGAAAAAAAATTTATTGTTTTAGAGGAAGATTTAATTGTATCTAATCAGTTTCTATATTTTTGTAATAATTTACTCAAATTGTATAAAAATGAAAAAAATGTCTGGCATATTAACGGTTGGGTTTTTGATAATTTAAAATTTGAGGATGAATTTTTTTTTTCTACCCATATGAGTTGTTGGGGTTGGGCCACATGGTCAGATCGATGGAAAAATTTTAAAAAGATTAAAAAAAAAACTTTTTACTTTCATATAAAAAAAAACTTTAAAAAAAAATTTGACTATTTAAATTCAGGAAGTTATTTGGGTCTTTTATTAAATTTTAAGAGAAAAGCTAATACATGGGCAGTATATTGGTATTATACGATATTCAAAAAACATGGTTTAACAATTACTCCTTATAAAACTTTAGTAATTAATAGAGGATTTGATTTTAAAAGTACCAATACAAAAATAAATTACTATAGTAAATCAAAAATCCAAAAAAAAATTAATTCAAAATTAAATTTTAAAAAACCTTTTTTAGATCTAAAAATATTAGATAAAATAAATAATTTATATATGAGGAAAAATATAGTACTGAATATTTCTATTAAGATTAAAGAATTATTATATTAAAAATTTTAAGAAACCTTGACGTTGATTAAATTTTATATTAATTTTTTTTGTAATTCTGAATAAAATTTCATCGTTTCTTCAAAGCATTTATTCCAACTAAATTTTTTAGCCTGCAATAAACCTTTTTTAATTAATTTAGCTCTAAAATTTTTATTTTGAAGAGAATTAATAGCTTCTATAAATTTATTTTTTGTTATTTTGTTTACTAATATTGCACTATTTCCACAAACTTCTGGAATTGAAGATTTATTTGTACTGATAACAGGACATCCAGCTTTCATTGCTTCCAATAAGGGGATCCCAAATCCTTCATAAGATGAAGGATATAATAAACAAAAAGAAAGATTATAAATTTTATTTAATTTTTCTGTGTCAATATTATTAAAGTGATAAAATCTATTCTTTAACTTATGAGTAATTTCTTCTTTTTCTTTGATTTGAATTTTTTCTGGACCAACGCTTACTAAAATATATTCTTTCATGGAACTAACAACATCCATTGCTAATGTAAAATTTTTATAATTTTTTTTTCTGCTGCCTACGTACAAGATTATCTTTTTATTTTTTAATTTTCTTAGATCATAATCTTTAATTTTATTTTTTTTATTTTTAATAGGAAAAAAATTTTCGTCAGCGCTTATATAAATAGTCTTAATTTTTTTTTTATTTATTTTTGGAAAATATTTAAATAAATCATTTTTAGTACTATTAGATATACATATAACACCATCAGCATTTAAAATTGCTAAATTTTTACACCATTGAGATACATAATTAAAAATATTTCTATTAAATTTTATATTAATAAAGTCATAGACGGTAACTACTTTAATAATATCTTTTTGAAAAGTAGTTCTATAATAACTGGAGTGAAAAATAGACCCTTCAATTAATTTTTTCTGAAAAGGCAATAATCTTAAAATGTTTTTTGGAAATTTGCTTTCAGCAATTACCTGATAAGATAATTTTTTTTTAAATATATTTTTGTTTTTCTTTTCATAAAATATCACATTCTTTTTTATTGAAATTCTTTTTATTAATTCAGCCCAATAATTAGATATTCCACCCACTTTTTGTAAAGAAAAAATTATATTGTCATATATTATTTTAGTATTTTTATTTATCATTCACTAATTCAATTTAATTTTGTGTTTTTTAAAAAAAATAATAAAATTGAGTATAAGAAACCAATAATAAGAATAATTATTAATTCTGGTAAAATATCATTAAAAGCCATGAATGAGCTACCTACAATTGTTATAAAATAAAAAAATAAAATATTTTTTAGAGAATACTTAGCAATTAATAAATGATGCAGGTGTAAGTTGTCCGCATTGAAAGGGTTTTTTTTATCAATTATTCTTCTAGCAAACAATCTAAACATATCAATCCCTGGTATTAAAAAAAGTATAACTATGTCTTCTGCAGAATTATTTTGAGTAAAATTCGAGTTGTATGCTTTGATAGTAGAAAATGCTATTAGAGCTCCAATTATAAGTGATCCGGAGTTACCTAGAAAATATTTACCTTTATAAATATTGAAAAAAATAAATAAATAAAAAATAAAAATAAAAATATTAAAAGCAACATTAAGAAAATAATTTAAGTAAAGGTAAATTATTATAAATACCA
>Ga0209632_10001764_pt1 | contig 21466 bp, 21 predicted proteins | sample COG_10_FD_184754 | JGI IMG/M metagenome (GOLD analysis project Ga0209632, IMG submission 184754) | Pelagic Microbial community sample from North Sea - COGITO 998_met_10 (SPAdes) (version 2) | ecosystem: Environmental > Aquatic > Marine > Neritic zone/Coastal water | place: Helgoland, sampling... | reverse complement strand
GCGACACGGAATATCCAGTCTGCGAACAGTCTGCGAAATAAGGCTGGATATGTGACTTAGCACAGCGTTGCCAACCTCATGACCGAAGGCATCGTTGACGGCTTTAAAATGGTCCAAGTCTAACATTATGAGGCTGGTGGGCTGACCAGAACGACGGGTACGCTCCATCTCCAGACTAAGCGCCTGATAGAAGTAGCGAAAACTATACAGACCCGTCAAAGCATCCGTACGCACTAGCGCCGCCAACCTCTTGACCTCTTCCTGAAGGCGTTGAACCTCTGGAAGGTTTGTGCACTTATCATCGCCGGCGGGGCAGGGGCCTACTGCTGTATTGTTATCACTCTGTTTACCGATCATTTGAGCTCAAAGACTATTTACTATTTTATCCAGATGGCAATTTTTTGCCTGTTTAAGTCGCATTCTAACGAACTCTCCCAGTACTTCTTCCTCAGTGAATGAACCCCTGATTCTCTGGATTGTGCTTAGTTTTTCCTCTAATCCTCATAACAACATAACATAAAGGGCAGACAGCCAATACAATTTCCCTCTTTATTAGAAATTCATTGATAATAATTAATAAGCTATGGAAGCGCCCAATCAGGAAAAGGGCCTAATACACCGAAGGTTAAATGGCCCACTGTGTAGACAAAGACGGTGATCAAAAAAATTGAAAGAATATCCAGCCAGATACCTGCCACCACCATCTTCATTATTGGCACCCTGCCGGAACCATAGACAATTGCGTTAGGCGGCGTGGATACAGGCAGCATAAATGCACAGGAAGCAGCTAAAGTCGTGGGGATGAGCAGCAGTAATGGATGCACTCCGATGGCCTGAGACAGGCTGGCCATGATCGGCAGAGACAGCGAAATTGTTGCCGTGTTAGAGGTCACTTCAGTGAGCCCAGTGATAAAACCCACTGTGCTCATCACAATAACAAGAGGACTTGCGTCACCAAGAAGCGACTGCAACTGGCCTGCAATATAGCCGCCTAGGCCCGATGTTGTGAAGCCTTTCGCAAGCGCTAAACCGCCACCGAATAGTAATAAAATGCCCCACGGCACTTTTTTAGCATCTTCCCAATCCATGAGACGACCACCCACCTGCTTGCTGGCCGGAATGATAAACAACAGCAACGCCATTGCGATGGAAACAGTGCCGTCATCGATCATATAGCCAACTGGGTCGGAACCTACAAATGCAAGGAACGAATCTAAGTAGTGGCTCCATCCATAAATATCAACTTCAGCCCCGAATAAACGCTCCTTCCTCGTCATCCACAATAGGGCTGCACTGACGAACACGAACGTGACTCTTTTTTCTTCGGGGGACATCACGCCGAGTTTTCCAATTTCATTATGGATAAAATCACGCCCGCTAAAGGGCGTCGTAGCCGGCAGAGGGAAGACAAATCGAGTGAGAACAAACCAGGCTATCAACATATAGGTTGCACTCAACGGCAGGGCAAATATCATCCAGGACGCGAAGGTGATTTCAGGCGCCAAAGGAAACAACTGTGGCAACTGGGTTACCAGAACGCCGTTGGGCGGCGTGCCGATCAGTGTCGCGAATCCGCCGATGGAAGCGGAGTAGGCTATACCCAATAGTATTGTGAGTGGAAAATTTTCGGCTCGCTTGTCTATGATGACCCCTTTAGCTGCAGCCTCACGATTTAACTCTTCATATAAAAGAATAAGCGACATTCCCATGGGCATCATCATCAATGCGGTTGAGGTGTTGGACAACCACATGGAAAGAAAGCCGGTAGCAAGCATGAATCCTAGAACGAGCCGATGGGACTGGCCGCCAATAACGCGCAAGATATTCAAGGCGATACGTTTGTGCAGGTTCCACTTTTCCACCGCCGTAGCAATAATAAAACCGCCGAGAAACAGCAAGATAATCCAATCCATATACTGACCGGCCACATTCGGAAAAACGATATCCAGATCAGAAGGGATTAAGCCATTGCGCATACTAACGGTTTCAAAGTCGATCTGATTCGCCGCAGGCACTAGGCGGCCGCGCATGATGCCAAGCAGTGGAAATAGGACGATGGGAAGCAGTGCCGTTGCCGAGAGTGGTATTGCCTCAGTGATCCACCATATCGCCATTAGCAATATCACCGCGGCCATGCGAGTCACGAGAGGATTATTCGGATCTAGATCGACGAACAGCAACACTAGAACGAATGCTAGCGGCCCTAGCCACAATCCTATTTTGCTTCGCATAGGGGTGATTTCAACTTCTTGAATGGCAGCTGTCATGGGGCGTCCTTATTAGGTGTTGTTGGTCTACCGTTAATCCTGTCCGTTTTTGCTACAAGTTTTTAGTTAGTCTTGTAGCTTAATTATGTTCTCGGAGAAATTAGAAAAGCGGATGCTCGGATAGAAAACCCAAACAGGTATTTAAAGTTGTCACCGCACGAATTGATTGCCAGACCTCTCTCGAATACCTGTCTACAAAATGCCAGGGTTTCTAGAGTCGCTCGAGCATTGTTTCGGCCGAGCTCACCTTGATTTCACCGGGAGCCTCGACTCCTAGGTAAGTGACTGTCCCATCTTCAACGATCATACCGAAGCGCTGAGCGCGCTTACCCATACCAAAACCACTGGCATCGAGCTCCAGACCAATAGCGCTGGTAAAGTCGCCATTACCATCCGCTAGCATCAGTATCTCTTCGGCATTTTGATTCTGGCCCCAGGCACCCATGACGAAGGCATCGTTCACAGACATACAAGCGATGGTATCCGCGCCTTTAGCCTTGAGAGCGTCGGCACTCACTACAAAGCCAGGTAGGTGAGTTAGCGAACAACCCGGCGTGAATGCACCAGGCACGGCAATGAACACAACCTTCTTACCTGCAAATACTTCTTCACTGCTTATATCTGCCGGTCCATCTACAGTCATATGCTTGAAATTTACTGATGGAACCTTGTCTCCGACTTGGATCGTCATTGCGAACTCCTAATGGTTAGTTTTAATTCAGTTAGCGGATAGTAGCAAATTCGCTGCCATAAACCTTAAAAATAGCGATGTGCTTTGCTCTTTTTTGAGATAGCATTGAAAGCCTTCACATCCTTGAGCGATTGACTAAAGCCTCTATGGACACAGTCTTCTTTCTGGCCTCGAAGATTATTTGGGCGCTGATTTCGCCCGATAGCCTAATCGTCATTCTTGGGGTGTCCGCCTGGATCGCCGCCATCCTGAAGTGGCAGAGAATCTCTAAATCTTTGCTCGCTAGCTGCGCCCTGCTATTGCTTCTTATCGGCTTCTTTCCCGTGGGAGAATGGCTGATCGCGCCGCTGGAAAACCGTTTCACTGCTAATATGGCGCTGCCAAGTAAGGTCGATGGCATAGTCGTTCTCGGCGGTGCTATCTTGCCCCAAATGTCCAATAGCTGGCAACAGCCAGAAATTAACGGCGCAGCCGAGCGACTCACCAATTTTCTCTATCTCGCCCGACTCTATCCCAATGCCCAACTGGTGTTCACTGGCGGCAGTGGCGCTGTCACTGAACAGGAATTTAAAGAGGCGGAGACGGCGCAAATGTTATTCAAACAGCTGGGCCTTGCCGAACGAGCAATCATCTTTGAGAGCGAGTCTCGAAACACCTCTGAAAATGCGAGAAACAGCAAAGAGCTGGTCACGCCGGAGAATAACGAAAATTGGCTTTTGATCACATCGGCATTTCATATGCCACGATCGATCGGCGTGTTCTGTCAGCAGCAGTGGGTAGTGCAGCCCTACCCTGTAGATCACTATTCACAGAAGGCAAACTTGTTCCGGGTAGATTTCTCGTTTGGCGAAAATCTGTCGGTGCTAGGCGTAGCAATCAGGGAATGGGTCGGGCTAGTGGCTTATAGGATTAGCGGTCGAACGGACCGACTGCTGCCGGGAATTGATAATAACTGCACAGCTGCGGACGTCGAATAGTATCCCTTCAACGCCGTAACCGGCTTGATGATTAGTTCAGGATATTACGGAGTCTGCCCCCCAACCCCTCAACCGCCTCTTCGACTTGTTGTACGCCATCCTGTATTCGCCCCTCTACAGACTCTCTTAATTCGTCCAGACCGGGAAGATCGGCACTTAAAATAGAAGCAACCAATTCCTGCAAGACAACGCGAACGGCATTCGCCGCACTGGCATTGCCGCTTTCAGCTCCAATATCTCGAATTTCGATGTCAGCAAGCGTTATCGGTGCGCTTGCTAGGGCGGACACGAAGTTCAGCTGCGAACCCACCATTCGAAACTCGCGAATGATCATCTGCTGACCGGAATCTTCTGCCACGTCAGAATCGGCTGGCACGGAGCCTTCTTCAGATAGGTTATCCAGTAATGTGCGAATATTGTCGCTGGTTATCTTCGTCTCGTAGGTGATTATCGGCTGCATGATAATAAGCGACTCAATCTCTGCTGCATCCGTGAATATTGTATTCACATTGATGCTTACCAAGATCGAATCCAATTCAAAAGCGTATTGCGACTCGAAGCCCTCGGGATTCGCAACACGCAGGCCAGAGATACTGCCCTGCCCGCTTAATGGTGATAGTGAAACGCTGTCCACTGTTACCGCCGTTCCCAGCACGCTCGAGCCTACTATTTCTATCCCACTCTTCACGATGGAATCGAGATAGAAGAACAATCCGCCGCCAGCAAACAGCATAAGGAAAACAACGCAGATTAGAATTTTCTTGATCATTACTGCCTTTTTTTAATAGTTAATTGGTATTAGCTTTCTTTTAGTGACCAATTGGTGTCAGCCTTCTTTTGATAAGGTCTTCGCACAGAAAATGACCAGCTAACTATCAAAGGGCGCCGAGCTCCCGATGACAGCTTCGATCCATTCTAACTGCACAGCTACGCTTTCGTATACTGCTACAGCTCCGTATTTCCCCTGAGTTTCCTCCGAAAAGCCGCTTACGGTTACCTCGCCAACTGTGACGCCAACGAGAAAAAAGCCGTTCTCGTTCTCAAGTAACGCAGGACCACCGCTATCACCCAAGCTAGGCATCCCCTCTAAAGGCAACGCTTGGCTCGCACGATCCCGTGGATCATCGAATCGTATCCTGAATCGACGATCAACGTCTGTGATCCGATTCATAGCAAGACGAAGACTGCCATCATTGTATTGCCTGCCAGTTGTTCCCAAGCCGAAGTAGCCCCAACCGAGTAAAGTTACGATCGAGTCAAGTTCCAATTCCTGCAAATGCAGTGGCATTGCCCGTGGCGTTGTCGAAGCCTGCTTAAATCGCAGTAGAGCAAGATCTACATCAGCAGCATTTTCCAAATCAAATTCAGGGTGAATGATGACGGTATCTATCTCCCGATCCTGACCGCCAACTAAGACCGCAAAGTCGCGACCATTGACCAGCGTATTGCCAAGCAGTGTTTGCTCCACACAATGCGCTGCGGTTAATGCCCATTGCGGGTGAATTACTGTAGCAGCGCAGACTTTTCGATTTCCCTGCTGCTCCAAAAAAAACACCGATGGATAACTACTCTCTCTCACTTCATAGCGCGCTGGCCCAACATCGTGACGAATTATGATAGCAAAACCAGGCGCGACGAAGGTAGCGCACAGTAAAAGTAATACAAATCGACGAATAACGAGTAAATAGCACTTATTCATCTTGATCTACTGCTTTTATTTTGGCGTTGATGCGCCGTCTTCTTAGTGGACGCAGATTGGGTTGATAGCTGGTTTTCTTAGTCATTCGAAACAGTTTCAGTAGTTGACGCAAAACGACGGCGACGGACAAGATTGCAAACACCAAAATGCAGGCTGCCAACCATTGCTCGTGTGTCCAGCCAGAGGTATTAATAAGATCGGACAGCATAATCAAAGCCTTTCTAAGGAGGCATCATAGGATTTATCAAAATTCCAATTCGATTCAAAGCCGACAGCTAAGACTCGTCTGCGAGCTCAGACACGAGTTGTTCAATATTCTCGATTCGCTCCCAAGGGTCGTCTATCTCCAGCAGATCTTGCCTTTTCGCATTCTCTACAGGAATCAATTCCGCGAGGCGCCATCCAAGATCCCAGAGATTGTCATAGTCGATTATCAAGTTCTTCTGCTCGACTAAGGGGTGACTCTCCAGATTCTGCAGCAGTTCTGTCAAAGCGATGAAATCATCATCGATAGGTATCGTCTGTTTGCCCACGCTGTCGTTCTCACTGAACGCAACATTGGCCGTCAACACTCCGCTCTCCGCCTGCCAGCAATCCTCAATAGTAAATTTAGCACTGCCCTCTACGGTTATTCCAAGCAGTCCATTAGGCAATTGATCCCAATCGATGATATTCGCATAGGTTCCCGTACGGTGAATGGTTTGCTGGGTTCCAGCTTGGACTGTTTCCATTCCTTTCTTCAGCAGACAGATTCCGAATCCTGTCTCTGTGCGCATGCACTGCGTAACCAGATCAATGTAGCGCCGCTCGAATATTTGCATATCCAACCTACCGCCGGGGAACATAACCAACTGTAGCGGGAACAGCGGTATCTCTTGGGATTTAGTCATAAACATACTCAAAAACCGGAGGCCCCTTCAGGGCTGTGATCCAAAACGCGCAGTAATTTCTCATGGATACCATCAAAGCTACCGTTGCTCATCACCACTATGTTGTCACCTTTTATAGAGTTCGCCTCTATGAATGAGACGATTTCATCCGTACTCGAAAACGCATACCCTGGCACCTTACTATCGGCGACCAGTGCGTTGAAATCCAGCCCCGACTTCTCAGGCTTCTGCCAGATAACCATGTCTGCTTTCTGACAGGCCTCCACTAGTTGCTGCTGATGAATTCCAAGTTTCATGGTGTTCGAGCGCGGTTCAATTACGGCGATCAGTCGAGATTCTGCAGCCTCAGATTTCAGTTTCATGTGGATACCCTGCAGCGTGGTCATGATCGCCGTAGGATGGTGAGCGAAGTCGTCATAGACTTTGACGCCCTCAACTTCGCCGCGCAATTCCATGCGGCGCTTCACACCTTTATAAGTCTGCAAGCCCTCTGCAGCCGTAGCGACATCGACCCCTACATGATGAGCCGCTGCGATGGCAGCCATGCCGTTCTTCACGTTATGTACACCGGTAACATCCCACTCTACGAGCGCACGGCACATTACTTCTCCAGTAGAGCCCTGGCCGTATTTTGTTAATTCGAATTCCGAACCCTGCCCGTTGCTTAGTTCCGCATTCCAGAACACGCCGCCATTGGCAGCTAATTCCTTGCACACTTCCTCCGAAACAGCGACACCAAACTGCTGTTTCGGGGTCCAATTGCCCATTCGCAAGACCCTCTCGATGGTGGCTTCGCCATGGGGAACGATAAGTAGCCCATTACCTGGAACCGTTCTAATCAGGTGATGAAACTGTCTTTGAATTGCCTCGAGGTCGTCGAATATATCTGCATGATCGAATTCAAGATTGTTGAGGATAGCCGTTCTGGGCGCATAGTGAACGAACTTAGAACGCTTATCGAAGAAGGCACTATCATACTCATCAGCTTCTACGACAAAAAATGCAGAGTCACCAATGTCAGCCGAGCGCGGCAGGTTATTCGTTACCCCGCCGATAAGATAACCTGGCTTCATACCCGCGTTCTCGAGTATCCAGGTTAACATGCCGCTGGTGCTGGTCTTGCCGTGCGTACCCGCGACTCCCAAGACCCATCTATCATGAAGCACAAACTGTGACAACCACTGCGGGCCTGAGGTGTAGTTCAACCCTTGATTCAAAACGTGCTCGACAGCTGGATTCCCACGGGAAAGCGCGTTGCCAATTATCACAAGATCTGGCTCTGGGTAGAGGTGTTCAGGCCGAAACCCCTCCATCAAATCGATGCCCATCTCTTCCAATTGCGTACTCATTGGCGGATAGACATTCGCATCGCTACCGCTAACGCGGTGCCCGAGTTGTTTGGCAATTATGGCTAGGCTACCCATGAAGGTACCGCAGATACCTAAAATATGTACGTGCATTCAGATTCCCGCGCGACTGGGCTGGTTTATCAGAAGGCTGTTTATAGCACAAAACTTAGGTAGCATAGGAGCACTAAGCCACCACTAAATTGAATAATGCCAAACAAGCCTCAAAAATTCTGGAACTTCTCCCTAGCACTGTACGATGCACAGGGCGTGGCCGCAGCCTGTCTCGAGTTACAGGAGGCCTATCAGCTAGATGTGAACTTGATTCTATTCTGTTTCTGGCACGGCAGCGCCTATGGAAAAATAGATCAAGAGTTATTGCAAAATGTCCTCGAAGTCTCGATCGAATGGCGCTGTGGGGTTGTGCAGCCGCTAAGAAGCGCCCGTGCCTGGATGAAACTAAACCCGAATCCAAGCAAGCAATTCGATAGCCTGCGGGAAAGGATAAAAGCAGACGAATTGATGGCGGAGAAATTTCAAATCGAACAAATAGCTAGCTTAACATTGGCATTTAATAAAGGCCGACAATGTGTAGTGGGCAACGATGACACTAGGGAAAATATCGACAGCTTATTGGTTGCGGCAAAAATCGAGCGAGACGATAAGATTAACGGCGCACTAGAGGTTATTCGAGGTGCAATTGAGAAATAACTGCGTCGCAGTCGGCTATGCTTGGCTTTAGATCGTCACATATCCAAAAGGTGCAGCTATGCACCATTAAGATAACTAGAGTGACAAATCAACAGCAAAGAGTAAAAGAGGTTTTACCCATTGTCCGCCTTTGATTCAACCGAACCCGAGGACCTCGGAATAAAAACGCCGGACACTGCAAAAGCTATTGCACCGGCCAACCACAAGAAGCCATTGATTGTGGAATTTTCACTGCCGCCGGTAAACGCTAAGATGGAAAGTACCAACCAGATCGATGCAACGATCAAGCAGAGAGGTTTAGAATATCTGGCGAAGCCCGTACCTTGTGTCAGCATCACATCCTCACATAGGGATAATAAGTTAGGTTAGGTTAACTTAAGTTAAGTTAAGCCAACACTGTCATTGACTGCTCTATCAGTCAAGCGTGCAGCAGACCAATCTGCAAACAGCTCGCAAAATGTACCCGAATTCGCCCAGATCTGTCTAGATTCGCCCACATTTGCCCAGAATTGTACCGAGTTTATTGGTGAGACGACACCATCGCGAATACCCCACCCTACTGGCAATCGCAGTTACGCTGCGGCCTTGGATCGCGATGATCTCCATTTACCGTTAGACGAACCTGTGTTGGCCGGCTTTCCAGCAGCGCCCTGTCTACGACGAGGTCGCTGATTGTTAGCAGGCCGTCTGTTGGGTTCGCTATTCTTGCTAGCAGGAGCTGGATTAGCCAAGGCAAATGAGTACTCTTCGCTATCTCCCCTTGGAACAGCAAATTTTATCAAGCGCTCGATGTCACGCAGCTGCTTGCTCTCTTCACCGCTGACCAGAGAAATCGCCAATCCAGTAGCTCCCGCTCTACCAGTTCGGCCGATGCGATGCACATAATCTTCAGGCACATGCGGAAGATCGAAGTTAATCACCCGCGCGAGTTGCTCAATATCGATTCCGCGAGCTGCAATATCTGTTGCTACCAAGACCTGCACTCCACCCTGCTTGAAGTCATGGAGAGCTTTAGTTCGCTGCGCCTGTGACTTATTGCCGTGGATAGCTGCAGCTTTGATGTTTTCTTTGATTAGTTTTTTGGCTAAGTTGTTTGCACCGTGCTTTGTACGACTAAACACCAATGTCTGATCATTGCTCGCTAGCATCATTTCGATTAGCAGGTTCGGCTTACTGGCTTTGTCTACGTAATACATCTTCTGCGAAATAGCTTCGACTGTAGAATTCCGCGGAGCGACATCAATCTCTACAGGCTTGTTGCAGATCGTCTTCGCTAGGACTCGAATTTCATCGGAGAATGTCGCAGAGAACATCAGGTTCTGCCGCTGCTTCGGAAGTAGCGCCATTATTTTCTTGATATCACGAATAAAACCCATATCCAACATTCGATCCGCTTCGTCGAGAATCAGCACTTCGACATCCCGGAAGTCGATGCATTTCTGCTGATACAAATCCAATAATCTACCGGGTGTAGCAACTAGGATGTCGAGGCCACGATTCAGTGTCTTCTTCTGCGGATTAATATTCACTCCACCGAAGACTACGCCATATCTAAGGTTCTCTTGCGCGCCATAGGTTTGAATGCTGTCTTCAATTTGAGCCGCTAATTCTCGAGTCGGTGTCAGGATTAAGGCGCGAAAGCTATTTCTAGTTCGATTGGGACGTCCGCTTATCAATTGCAATAAGGGCAATGTGAATCCGGCGGTCTTTCCCGTGCCAGTCTGTGCAGCAGCCATTACATCACGACCAGCTAGAATCTCAGGGATAGCACGTTCTTGAATTGGTGTTGGCGATGTGTAGCCAGTTTGTTCTACTGCTTGCAGCAGTGTGTCGGTTAGTCCGAGAGTGTTAAATGTCATTCAAATTCTCTTAGTTAGTAAGTATGCCGAAGCATTTTATTTGTTCGAAACGAAAACGTATTGCCTACTCCACAAAAGGAGGAAGCACGACGACTTCTCGTTATGATTTTCCGAACTTTAAACTGTTTTAATGAGTTCTATTGCACGGATGTGCATTCGATAGCTAGTTCGTAGTTTCTCGCGACTTGACTGCGAGTAACTAGAAATGAGGTGGCGACTTGTTATTCGGGCCGGATCGAAGATCGATTCGCTGAATAGAAGTCTGCAGACTGCGATTTTTACGCAGTAAGGTGACCTTATCTAAGTATGATGCACCGTCTAGATATTGCTGGAACAGGCCTGAGCGCTGCCTAGCCCTGTCTAAACGTGGCGGCATCATAGCACAAATCGGGGGGAAGTATCGCTTTTTATTTTTAATTCAGGGGGATACAGGCTCTCACCAAGCCACTGCTCGCATCCTAGTCACAAGACTTAGTAGAGAAAAAACCCACCATCTATCAGCAGACTATCCCCGGTGTGATAACTGCTAGCATCGCTCATTAAATAAGCGGCAATACCCCCAAAATCCGATTTATCGCCCCAACGACGCGCTGGAATCCGTGGCAAAATAGCATTAGCAAATTTCTCATTGGCATAATTGTCTGTCGTCATCGCGGTTTCGATGTGGCCCGGCAATATCGAGTTGGCGGTCACTCCCCACCGCGCGTACTCGACAGCCAATGCCTGCATCATCGAGATCACGGCTCCCTTGCTAGCCCCATAGGCTTCCACTCGCGCCATGCCCATCAACGCACCTAGAGATGAGGTGCCAATAAGACGACCACCCGGATCTCCAGCTTCGGCTCGCTGTTTCATATGCTTGGCAGCGCAGCGCAGCGTGTAGAACAGGCCATCTAGATTCACATCCATAACATGGCGCCAATCTTCGGTAGAAAATTCTTCAAAGCGACCCGATCGAGCGACCCCGGCATTGGCGAAACAACCATCAACTCGTCCAAATACCTCTAGAGTCTCGGCGAAAGATTCCTCGACTGACGCCTCAACCGACACATCACAAACAATAGCATGAACCTTAGTACCGAATTCTTCGAGTTGCTCTCCAGCAGCGGCGTTCTTCTCGGTATCGCGTCCCCAGATGCAAACATCTGCACCCTGCTTCGCAACACCTTCAGCAAAACCTAGACCAATACCGCTATTACCGCCGGTAATTAGCGCCACCTTGCCAGTTAGATCAAATAAATTTTTAGCCATTTCTTATGCTCTCTTAAGGCCTTAGCCTTGTGTACCCTGCCAGCGCTTAACTAGGCCAGTGTCTATGTCAAAAAGATCTAGCACTCGGCCTACATGATGATCCACAAGGTCATCAACCGACTGCGCTTTTATATAGTGTGCTGGCATTGGAGGCGCCAGTATTGCGCCATTCTGGCTCGCACGAAGGAGCAATTCGCAGTGCCCAGTGTGCAATGGTGTTTCTCTTGGCACCAAGACCAGCCGCCTGCGCTCTTTCAACATCACATCGGCGGCGCGCACTAGAAGAGAGTCTGCGTAACAATTCGCGACTGCTGACAGTGTCTTTATAGAGCATGGAGCAATGATCATTCCGTCTGAGCGAAATGAACCGCTGGCAATCGTGGCGCCTATATCTTTGTTCGAATGCACCTGATCGGCCAACGCCTGTACATCCTTGGACGAAAATTCGGTTTCAACAGCGATATTTAGCTTGGCCGAATCCGACATGATCAGGTGTGTCTCAATGCTCGACTCTTGCTGCAAAACTTGCAGCAGCCGTACCCCATAGATAGCGCCGCTAGCTCCAGACATTCCAATTATCAACCGCACGCGTTTCACCTGTTCCAATTCGGGCTTCGAATGTTGCATCAATCTATGAGAGCTGGCAAGTAATTGAAGTACTATCTCACAGCTTGTAAACTCCCTCTTCCTAATACGCCGGTAACTACTGGCGCCTCCACCGGATATAACAAGCGAACATACTCTATGAGCAAAGCTAACCTTTTCTACGCACAATCGGGCGGGGTCACCAGTGTTATCAACGCTAGCGCCTGCGGCGTTATCGAGACTGCGCGAAAAAACAAAGACAAGATAGGAAAGGTATATGCAGGACTTAATGGCATCGTCGGCGCCCTGAGGGAAGATCTCATCGACACCAGCAAAGAATCTAAGCAGGCGATTGCTGCACTTCGCTCAACCCCTGCAGGCGCATTTGGCTCTTGCCGCTACAAGCTAAAATCCTATGCCGAGAACAAACGTGAATACGAGCGCCTTATGGAGGTGTTTGTCGCTCACAATATTCGTTATTTCCTCTACAACGGTGGCGGCGATTCGCAGGACACTGCCAACAAGATATCTCAGCTCAGCGCCGTAAAGGGCTTCCCAATTACCTGCATCGGCGTACCGAAAACCGTCGATAACGATTTACCACTAACAGACAATTCTCCGGGATTCGGATCGGTGGCGAAATACGTCGCCGTTTCTATCCGCGAAGCAGGCCTCGATGTCGCGTCAATGTGTGACTCTTCAACGAAGGTCTTTGTCATGGAAGTGATGGGTCGTCATGCGGGCTGGATCGCAGGTGCAGCCGGTTTAGCGACAGAACAGACAGGCGACGCGCCACATATAATTCTTTTCCCAGAGATTGCCTTTAACAAAGAAAAGTTCCTGCGCAAAGTAAAATCGAGTGTAAAAAAATACGGCTACTGCGCCATCGTGGTTTCAGAGGGCGCTCAGAACAAAGATGGGTCGTTTCTAGCGGATGCTGGCGGGACGGATGCTTTTGGACATGTGCAACTCGGCGGTGTCGCACCCTTCGTCGCAAAGATGATTAAGGATGAGCTTGGCTACAAATACCACTGGGCAGTGGCCGATTACCTGCAACGTGCAGCGCGACACATCGCCTCTGCAACCGATGTAGATCAGGCCTATGCTGTTGGCAAAGCAGCCGTTGAGTTTGCATTGGCCGGCAAGAACGCCGTGATGCCCGCGATCGTTCGCGGCAAGGGAAAACGGTATAGCTGGAAAATTGGTGAGGCAAAACTATCCGCAGTCGCTAATGTAGAAAAAATGATGCCGAGAAACTTCATTTCCCGTGACGGCTTTCATATCACCGATGCTGCGCGCGAGTATCTCTCGCCGCTGATTCAAGGTGAGGACTACCCCGTGTACAAGAACGGCATCCCGCAGTATGCAAGACTGAAAAAACAGCTCGAAAAGAAGAAGCTACGCAAGTGGAAAGCGAGCTAAGACAGCTCGCGCACGGAAGACTTTAGCTAATCGCCTAAGTACCTAAGTACCTAAGTGATTAGGGTGCGAGCCTATCGATGGACCAACTCGCGTCAGCCGCTTGAAGATAGCGAAAGCGGTCATGTAAGCGATTCGCGCCACCCTGCCAGAATTCGATTTCCTTCGGCTCAACCCGATAGCCGCCCCAGAAGTCCGGAAGCGGAATCTCACCATTACTAAATTTCTGTTTCAAACTCTCAAATTGATTGAGAAGAAATGACCGCGACGTCAAAACCCGACTCTGTTGCGAAGCTATTGCAGCAATCTGACTTTCCATAGGTCGGCTCGCGAAGTACTTGAGCGACTCTGCAGTACTCACTTTGACAACCTCACCGCAGACCTTTACCTGTCGTTCGATAGCATGCCAAGGAAAATGCAGGCTTATCTTAGGATTTGTAGCCAACTCATCAGCCTTACGGCTACCGTAGTTTGTATAAAAAACAAAGCCGCTGTCATCGAAGTGTTTAAGCAATACGATGCGCTGACTAGGCTGACCGTCCGCCGCCACAGTAGCGATAGTCATTGCCGTGGGGTCAACAACCCCTAGCTCTATGGCCTGTTGCATCCATAGCGAGAACTGATCAAACGGGTCTCGCGCAAGCTCATCGCGACATAGCCCGCCTTGCAGGTACTCGCGGCGAAGTGAATCAAGGTTCATGTTGAAGTCCAAACGTTGCTTCCGGGCGTAAGGCGCGGAATAAATTAAATCGGCGATGCCTTCCCGGCGGACTACCTAACGAAATCGCCGAAGTGCCAAAGCTGCTGCCGCGGCGAGCCCGTAACGTAATAATAGGTTCCGTGGCCGTGCTTCTCATTGGCAAAAAATCTACCAACGTACTTCTGTCCACCTGACCAGCGATAGGTACCCTCTCCGTGATAGAAATCGTCGAGAAATGTACCGCTATAATTTTCGAGATTCTCTTTCATCCAAAACTCGCTATGTTCATTCTCACGCCACCGGTCTAATCCAATGAAGTAAGAACCCTGACCATTGCGCTCGCCGTCTCTCCACTGACCGATATACAGCTTCCCGTTTCCATTCCAATAAGTGCCGCGGCCGGAGCGAATGCCCGTATCATAATTGCCGTCATAGATAGCTTTAGCGACGAACGAGATAGGAATTTCGAGACGGCCTTTGCCGTGAAACTCGCCACCCCTAAAATTTCCTAAATACTCACCCTTTCCCCATTGGGTGGTGAGTTCCATCCGACCTCTGCCCTCGGTGCAATCGCCTAGAACGCATTCTTCGGCAGTCACCCCCGCGAGAGATTGCGCGGTGATAGAGGCCGAAGAAAGCAAAAAAACTAGGCCTGCTGCCAGCTGGAAAAGCGGGGATCGTCTAATATTCATAGAAATAACCACTGATTACGGCTCAATTTTCAGATACATGCGTTGCCGACAATTATAACGCTTCGCCGGCTGCGCTCAAGCATTCACCCACATTGGCTAAGGACACGAATCTAGGGCTAAACGACCCTGCGTAGCACATTGAGAGGGCTGGTACTCACGACCTCTCGAGTAGAGTTCATGCCCAAAGCAGCGATAAGCACCGTACCTATTAGGGGCCCAGCTACCCATACCCAGTAGTGCATATTGAATTCCTGCTCAAACACCTCCTCCTGGAGATAGTAGAGACTTGCCTCCGCGCCGACTGTTGCGATGATGCCCGCTAACGCACCAATACTCGCAAATTCTATCAAGAGACTAGTAAGAATAAGCCTCTTCCCGGCACCTAGTGTGCGTAGTATCGCGTTCTCATGAAAACGCTCATCGAGTGTTGCGTTAACACAGGCCAGCAATACAAGCGCTCCACACACAAGCACTAGCACCGAAATCAATTCAATGGCCGATGTTACCTGAGCGATAATGTTCTGCACCTGTTCAATCAGCGCATCTATTTCTATAACAACCATCGTAGGGAATAGCCTAACCAAATCATTGAGCAGTATTTTTTGGTCTCTCTCCATCAATGCCGTCGATAAGAACGTCGCACCTAAGTGATTTATTGTCCCCGGCGAAAAAATGATAAAAAAGTTCGGCTGCATATTGTCCCAGCGCACGCTACGAAAACTACTCACTTCAGCAAAAACAGTTTGCTGATTAATCTCGAACTCAACCCTATCCCCGATTTCAATATCCAGCCAGCCAGCATAATCATCTTCGATAGACACATAGCCTGCATCGACAGCCTCTCCCCACCAGGCACCGTCGGTAACTAAATTATCCGGCGGCAAATCATCGGCCCAGGTAACTTGGCGACGGCCTAGCCGGCCTCGGACCTGTCCTTCTTCCTGTTCTTGGGCCTCTGCGCTATTCCCCGTAGCGGCATCGAGTTCGCTGCGTGCTTGATCGTAGCGACTGCCTTCTTCCTCGGATTGGCCGCCCTCAGTAATGCTACTGCGCTCTTCCTCAGCACCGAGTTCTTCCTCCGGTTCGGGTATCTCACCATTTACCGAAATGACCCTGGCGCTGATTAGAGGGTAGAACGCATTACTATCGACTCCGTTCTCGGCAAAGAAGCTCTCGATCCCATCGATTTGGGATTCGGTAATGTTCATCATGAAATGGTTTGGCGTATTCTCGGGAAGCTGCCCCTGCCAGTCATCAATTAGATCCGTGCGCAACAAGGTCAGAATTAACAGCGACATGATTGTCACGGAAAACACCATCACCTGCAGTACATTCTGTTTGCGTCGCCGCCTGGCCGCTGTCATAGCCAACTTCCAAGCGCTACCTGCCTTCATGCCAATCGATCCACTAGTGCGAAGCAATATATAAGAAAGTACCGAGAGGAACAGCGCGATAGCCGCAACTGCTGTCACCAGGACCGTCGTAAGTACCAGAGACTGGCTATACCAATACACAAGGAAGATAGCGCCTAAAATGCCGAAGACATAGGGCACGCTGGCACCAAATTCCTGCTGATCGAGATCTTTGCGCAATACACGCAGTGGTGGCGTAGCACGCAGCGCCATCAAAGGTGGCAATGCAAATGAGAGCAGACATATAACAGCGGTTAGTGAACCGATAACGAATGGTTCGAGTCCTGCAGAAGGGAGCTCTACCGTGATCACTGCCTGCAAAAGACGCAAAATTACATGGTGTACCAACCAACCAAGAAAACAGCCAACAACGATAGAAATGAAAACCAGAACAGATTGTATGGCTAAATAGATTATGCCGATCTCGTTTGAAGTACAGCCAAAAGTCTTCAGAATCGCCACATAGTCATAATGTCGCTCGGCGTAGCGCTTGGCGGTAAGTGCTATTGCCACCCCAGCAAGAAGCACTGCAAACAATGAGCCTAGAAGAAGGAAGCTCTCCGCCTTGTTCAGCGCGTCACTAATCTCTTCGCTCTCGTCGCGCACATCTCGAATTCGGTATTCACCCGGGTATTCCTCGGAGATCCATTCGGAAAACGCTTCGAGAGTTTCTAACTCTTCGCCAGCAAATAGGGCGCGATAAGCAACTCGACTGCCGAGCTGCACTACATTGGTCTGCGCCACGTCATCCATGCTTAACATAAGACGCGGGCCTGCATTGTCAAGCATACCGGCCTGCTGTCGATCCGGCTCGGCGATAATGATCTTGCTGACAGTCAATTCTGCCTCGCCAACGAACACAGAGTCCCCCACATCGATGTCTAGTGCAGACAGTGCTCTAGACTCTAACCATACTTCGCCTGGTGGTGGGCCACTCACAATTGGAAATCCACGAATAAAAGGTTCGTCAGCGATGATCACTTCACCACGCAGCGGGTAGTCAGAGCTCACCGCTTTAGCTGCGACTAGCATATTGCCGGACTCGGAGAACGCCATCGAAGTGAATGAGAGAACACGCGCAGTGCGCAGGCCCAGAGATTCGGCGTAGTCTAGAATAGCTTCCGGCGGAGGTTCACGGCTGATCAGCACTCTGTCCGCTGCAAGAATGTTTGCGGATTCGAGTAGCAGAGCCTTTTCCAATCGGTCTGTAAAAAGCGCTATGCCGGTAACCGAAGCTACTGCCATAACTAGGGCGATAAACAACAGACGAATCTCTCCGCCCCGCCAGTCGCGCCATAGCAAGCGCAAGGCCAGTCCGAAGAGGGTCGAGAATGTTTTGTTACCACCGCTTGCTGCAGTCACTGCATTAAACACTCGCTGCTTCCTCATCTCTAGCACTGGTCTTCTCATCGCTTACCATCTCACCAGCAACCAGCCTGACAATGCGATCACACTTCTGCGCGAGTCGCTCATCATGAGTTACTAAAACTAGCGTAGTGGAAAACTCACGATTGAGATCGAATAGAAGTTCTACGATCTTCGCGCCGGTAGCCGTATCGAGATTTCCCGTAGGCTCATCGGCGAATAATATTCGCGCCTCGGTAGCGAAGGCACGAGCGATAGCTACGCGCTGTTGTTCACCCCCGGAAAGTTGATTTGGATAGTGGTGCCCGCGCTCGTCTAACCCTACCCTAGCTAACAGGCGCTTGGCCTTCTCGTTGGCCTGAGCGTCGCCCTTCAATTCTATGGGCAACATCACGTTCTCCAAGGCAGTAAGACTGGGCAGAAGCTGGAAAGATTGAAAGACGAACCCGACGAGCTTACCGCGCAATATAGCGCGCTGCTCCTCATCCATAGCATTGAGGCTCTGCCCGTCCAATACCACATCACCGGAAGTCGCCGTGTCGAGGCCGGCCATCAAGCCAAGCAGCGTCGACTTGCCCGAGCCGGAGGCGCCGACAATTGCTACGGCTTCTCCAGTATCAATATTTAGGCTGACTGATTTCAGAATGGTCAGCAAACCCTCGCTGGTATCTACACTCTTAATTAAATTTTCGATTCGAATCATGTACTCAAGGTCTCTTACAGATGCGTATTAGGCTGCGATTATAGTCCAATTTGACAGGCCAGTATGGATTGCAATGGGCATTCGTCTCTATAGAATATAAGCGTAAGCGATTTACCTACGTTTTTACGCTAGGGAGGCCGTAATGGTTTACCATACTATGCCACCAAATATGCTTTTGATGCGATGAGACCCCTTTTAATTCGACCATGCGTTTAACTCGACTATTTATTTTCAGCCTTGGCTGCTCGATCTGTTTCAGCAGCTGGGCCGCAGATGAAAACCTTACGCTCCTAGTCTATGGCGACAGCTTGAGCGCGTCGTATGGCATCGAAGAGCAGCAGGGCTGGGTCAATCTCTTGCAGATCAAGCTGCGCTCGGAGAAATTTCCCGTAAATGTAATTAATGGCAGCGTGAGCGGAGAAACCACTACTGGTGGCCTGGCGCGACTCCCTGCGATGCTGGACAGCTATCAACCCAAGTTATTAATACTGGAATTAGGCGGCAACGATGGCCTGCGCGGCTTACCTTTAAACCTCATGCGCGAGAATCTAGCAGCGATGATTGATCTCGCGAAAGCCAACGGCGCTGAGGTTATTCTTACTGGGATTCAGATTCCACCAAACTATGGACCACGCTATACAGCCCCCTTCTTCGAGACCTACTCCGCTTTGGCCGAGCAGGAGTCGCTTGCTCTGGTACCGTTTCTAATTGAGGGCATTGTGCAGCAACCTGAGCTAATGCAGAACGATGGCATTCACCCGCGTGCGGAGGCCCAGTCGATGATCCTCGACAATGTATGGCCCGTTCTCGAGGGTCAACTCGAAATCCTACTAAAGAGATAGAGACAAGAAAGATAGCTCGAAGGTGAGCTAGAAATTGAAATAGTGCTGCTTAGAATAGTGCTGCTTAGAAGGAAAGCTGGATGTTGTCTACGCTATCCAGATCAAAGCCCTTGCCCTGATACCAGCGACGCAGTTCTTCAGAATCACCCTTTGCCTCCCCGAAGATGGACACTACCCGCTGGTCTTTGCAGAAGCCGATAACCTCGTCTAACAGCGCAGAGCCAATACCTTTATTACGGTAATTTTGACTTACCTTAATGATCTTTAGGCAATAACTAACACCTGGAGCGGCATCATCTTTAGCCGCGCGACGTGCAAACGATCGTCGATGGTTGTTTTCAGCGCGAGTGCTCAGCTGTGCAAATCCAATGGCATTAACGCCACTGTAAACATGAAAAAACAAGCTCGAGGCTAAGCCACTAGGCTTAGTTATTCTCAAGCCTGGTACGTCACACTGTAAGTCCTGAAACATCGATAATGACCCTATTGCTCTGCTATTAGAAAGCGCTATTTTCGTTCTGATTGACGACCAATACCAGCGCGATGCAGGAGGATTGTGAAGGGAGTCACACAAAAATTCCAATTAAATTCACTATTTATATGTTTTGTAGCCGTGGTGGCTCAGCTGCAGTGACACACCTCAATTGTAAATTTTCTGCATGGCTGGCCTACTTTTCATGCGATAGAGCATGATAGCGGAGGCGATATTGCAGAGAGCTATCGCCACTAAGGCGAGGTCGTAGTTGCCAACCTGATCGTAGTAGTAGGCAACCAATACCGGCCCCAATGCCGACATGCCAAAGGTAAATGGCATGGCTGTGGATCTAACCGAGCCAAGATAACGCCGCCCGAAGAACGTGGCCCATATCACCTCTTGTAAGGGCAATAATCCACCCCAGCCAATACCCATCGAGAGAAACCCAACATAAACCAGAAGGTCGAGATCATTCGCAACGCTGAAGACAATAAGCATAATCGCGCTACCGCTGACCGCCGCACCCACAGCAGCTAGTTTTCGGGGACTGTAGCGATCGATGAGACTGCCCCACAGTGGTTTGCTAAGGAAAGCCGGCACTGACGCCAAAGAAATCATAGTGGAGGCAATGAGCCTCGAATAGCCAGCATCCGTCATCAGCGGAATCGTCTGAATCAGCATCACCGTAATCGAAATTTGAAATAAGCCGAATGCCAGCACCAGGAAATAGAAGCTGGAGGTGCGCATCGCCTGAGTTCGCGTCATGGAATTCTCGAAATCAGCTATCGCTGCCGCGCCGTGACCCTGCGACATTTCTTCTTCTGATTTCCCATCGGGGTACAGGCCGTGATCTTCTGGGCTGCGCCGCATGATGAACGCTGTAGGCAGGGTGAGCAGACCCGCCGCTATACCGAGCAGTTTCCATGAGGCGCGCCAACCGAATTCATCTATCATCCATGTCGACAGCATCGGAAGTATAATGCCCGAAAGTGATATTCCCATTCCCGCAAGAGCGACGGCCCTGCCGCGTCGCTCAACAAACCATTTACCCAGTGTGACATTCACCACCAAATTGCCGATCAGGGCCGCTCCAGCGGTAAGCATTAATCCATTCAGCAACAACCATTGACTGAGCGTGGAGATATTCCCAAGACTATAAGTCGCCGTAGATAGGATAAACGCGCCCGCAATAATGAAGCGACGCCCACCATAGCGGTCAATATAGGAGCCAATCAAAAAGCCAGTACAGGCAAGAACAACCTGCCCTATGGAGCGAGATAGGCTGAATTCGGCTCGAGTCCAGCCAAACTCCTCCGTCATCGGAATGAGAAAGGAGCCAACTATGTAATTGGACATACCAACGGCAATGAATTGCGTGACGAATCCCGCCACGACGATCCAGTAACCATAGTAGATACGATTAGATTGGAGGTTATCGTTCAAGCTTTCTTCCAACAGCTACTAGGTGGAAAAGAAGTACGTGCGTCTTAACGCAGAGAAACCCACAGTGCGCGCAGTCTAATCTAAGGGGGCCTTATAGTATATAAAGCGCACGTGCACCAAGTAAAGGCCAGTAATATGA
>Ga0209632_10001763_pt1 | contig 21474 bp, 27 predicted proteins | sample COG_10_FD_184754 | JGI IMG/M metagenome (GOLD analysis project Ga0209632, IMG submission 184754) | Pelagic Microbial community sample from North Sea - COGITO 998_met_10 (SPAdes) (version 2) | ecosystem: Environmental > Aquatic > Marine > Neritic zone/Coastal water | place: Helgoland, sampling... | reverse complement strand
CGCTGATCCCGAGTGGGCAAAGCAGCTCGTCACTTGGGCGGGTATCACTCGCGCTTGCTTCTCTGAGGGTGTGTCCGATGAGTTGATCGCAACTCGGCGACTTGAGAAGATTGCTGAAGCGTATGCCATCTTCGGTGAGAAGCGCAAGGCTGTCGAGCTTTCTCTGAATCGCTTCGACGATGAAACCAAGGAATCGTTCCTTGATCTTTATGAGAAGGTTTCTGGTGATGAGCTGGTCGGTGAGGATGTCGCTGGGGACACTGAGATCCCTAACGACGTTCCGAACGACGTTCCGTTCTAATAGAGCAACGCACTAGTGCGCTGCTCCCCGCCCTGTTGAGAGGTTTTTTGGGTTCCTCTCCAGGGCGGGTTACGTTTTTATACTTTTCCCATTTAGGATATTCATAGATTTATAATGTTACTTGGATACGGGCTAGAAACGATATACACAGAAGCAATCGATTACCAGCGTCATACATGGGAGACCGATACCGTGTGTGAGTTTTCCGATGCTGTTCGGCATGTGCTAAATCAGCGCGGATACTCCGGGGATAGTCCGGCAGCTCTGAATGTTATTGAGAAGCTTCAGGTGCGCGTGGATCACGAAATATATTCTGATCTATACCGCGAGCTTCCAGATGCACCTCCGGTACCTCCGCATCCTGATTTTGAGTTTGTTGAGTTGAGTCGCGAAGAACGACATGAGTGGATATCAAAACTTGTGCGAGAAGTAGATGGAGAATAATTTTATTATGGACGAACTTGAGTTTCATCTTGAGAGATTAGCTAACGCAGACCAAGATCGCGTCAACGCATTTGTGGCCGACTGGCTTGAAGTTGAGTCGATTTTTGATCTGTTTGAGGAGGTTTAGATCATGGGGGAGTCGTGGGCAATTTCAAAACAACATTTTCGGAATATGTTTAATTCATTCGTAGATCGTAGCATCCAGTATAAAGGATTCGCTCATCCCGACTGGACATCGAACTGGACGGACTATGGGTCGCTTGCTGCGAAATGGCAAGTGGGCGAGCCAGATCCGGCAGTATACATAAGGCCTTGTGGTACACTTTTAGTAGAGCAGGCCGACAAGCATAATATCCACTCAATCATATTCGTCGATGACACAATTCATCATCGAATATCGAGAGGGCGCGACTCTCGTTGGTATTGGACGCATGATCTTACTGATTTCTATTACCGTGCGGCAACCGACGATGGTTGGACTTTATCGCGTTCGTACTCACTGACCCATTGGTATGTCTCAGTTTCGAGGGATAAAGATGTCGGCACCGACAATGGACAACTGGGCGACTCGCCAGATTTGGAACTCAAGTGGTATGCCCCGCCGCGTGCCGATGCTGGTCGCGATGGGGAGCGGCTGCAAGATCCCTCACGGTGTTGGGATATCACCAAGTCTGAGCCGATAGACATTTGGCGATATACTCATAATGAATGGGACGTTGAAAATATGTTTTGTTCGATAAAATCTCCACATAATATTGATAAGGGGCGTCCTGCTCCATCCCGCACAACGCCTGGTATTGGCCACTCACTAAATAAATGACCTTCATAGGAGACTTTATGTATGCCCGCCAATACTAGCATTGCGTCTGTAGTAACGGACGGCGATCCTGATCATATAGAAAACTTGTCCGATGTTCTGGAGAAACTTATTACTCAGGTATCTGGGCAGATTGCGAAACAAGTTACCCAAATGGTTCATGAGTCCACCGAACGACTTGTGACCCGGCGTGATGGGATAGTGAAATACATCCATGTACCTAACGCGGAGCTTTATGGCTCAGCCCCCGACGGCATCAATATCATCCACTCAAAGGTTTGTGAGATTCTGATGGAGGATTTATATCTAAAAATCATGATGCCGAAGTAAAATGGCATCGAAAAACCCGATCACATTGTGCTATATATATTATGAGCATATTAATTATGGAGGATTGACGTGAAGAAAGAAATTACAGTAGAAGAGTTGAAGACACGAAAGATTTTTGTGGCAACTCCAATGTACGGTGGGCAGTGTCATGGAATGTATACCAAGTCATCAACGGACTTGGCTGGTCTTGCCGCTCGTTATGGCATGGATCTTAGATTCTTCTATCTATTCAATGAGAGTCTGATTACGCGGGCCCGTAACTATCTCGTTGATGAGTTCCTTCGATCTGATTGTACGCATATGATGTTCATTGATTCAGACATCGGTTTCAATCCGAATGATGTTCTTGCCCTGGCTGCTATTGCCGAACAGGGAACAGACTATGATATCGTGTGTGGCCCGTATCCGAAGAAGTGTATTGCGTGGGAGCGCGTCGTTGCTGCGGTCAAGTCTGGTCTTACTGATCAACATGGCGCGCAATGGCTTGAGAATATCGTCGGCGATTTCGTCTTCAATCCTGTTCAGGGTGGAAGTTCTATCGATCTCGGTGAGCCAGTTGAAGTGCTTGAGGGTGGCACTGGATTTATGATGATCCAGCGACACGTCTTTGAGAAGTGGGACGAAGCGTATCCTGAGCAGAAATATGTTCCTGATCATAATCGATCCGAACACTTTACAGGCGAGCGTGAGATTATGTGCTATTTCGACACGGTGATCGAGCGGGAACATAATCGATATCTTTCTGAAGATTATATGTTCTGCCAATGGTCTCGAAATATTGGTCTGAAGATCTGGATGTGCCCGTGGATGGTTATGTCACATCAGGGCGCGTATGGATTCAACGGAAATCTTCCTGCGATTAGTGCAGTCCCGAATGCTACTCATGGTGGTATGCTAAACCAGCCAGTCCCGAGTGTGCCGACATTGACCCCTCCACCTGCAATTAATCCCAAGGATCAAGAAGGATTGGCCAATCGCGCCGCGCGGCGACGTGAGGCTGCGAAGAAGCGCCGAGAAGACCGAAAGAGCAAGAAGAGTTCAGCCGAGGTGGATTCGGAGGCGACTGCGTGATTCTTCATAAAGTCATCGCGACGACTGGTAAGTTTGATAATCTAACTGATATTGATATTAAGTTTCTTGAACACGCACGATCCCTTGGAGATGAGTTAAGTGTTATATTATACAATGACCATCGAATCGACTTGGGTAGAACGTTTCGCGGCAAGCGTAGTGGAGCAAGAGTGCAACAACTTGATAATCTTGATTGCATTGATTCTGTGACGATCACTACGCATGGATATGATTTTAGATATCCCCCTTTCACTGAACATGAAAGAGATGACTTGAGTGTTGGGTACGAGTTAGAGCAACTGCGCCCACATCTTTTCGTAACTAATAATCAGAAAGTTTGGATGCACAATGAAACTGTATGTGAAGATCTTAACATCCCTATGCAATTTATATTAATGGAGGATTTTTTATCCGATGAGTGATTTTAAGTTTCGTGAAGATGAGTTAATGGAAGAACTTCGAGAATATATCGAATCTACATATGGTCAACATTATGTTGGTGGTGACGGTGGAACGAATGGTCTTCAAATTCAGGAGTTATTCCATTCGATCGGCATTGCTGTACCATTCTGTCAGGCTAATGCGATTAAGTATATTGCCAGGTATGGAAAAAAAGGTGGCAGGAATCGAAAAGATCTTTTGAAGGCACTTCACTACGCGATCCTGTTGATGTATTTTGAGGATGATATATCAGAAAAGACGCTCGGTCAGGAAGAATTTGTATTTGTAACAGAAAATGTCGATTGACATCTCAGTTTAATGTGCTATAATATATTCAATAACGTGAGACTTTAACGAGTCGAAAGGTAATTTAGATAATGAAGATTTCAAATGAAACGATTGCGGTTCTTCAGAACTTTGCAACTATCAATAACGGGCTTCAGGTCAAAGCGGGCAATGTGCTTCAGACGATCTCTCCCGGCAAGACGGTCGTTGCCAGCGCGGTGGTCGCGGAGACATTCGAAGACTTTTGTGTCTACGATCTGAGCCAGTTTCTCGGAACGATGTCTCTGTTCAATGAACCCGAACTGAAGTTTGGGTCTGCGTGGATGACAATCAAAGATGGCAATAGTACGGTCAAGTATGTTTATGCTGACCCAAATACGATCGTGACTGTTCCTGAGCGCGAACTGGAGATTGATGCGGACATCAAGGTCATCATCAAGAAGGAAAATCTTCAGAAGGCAATCAAGGCTGCGAATGTTCTTGGTCTTCCTAATATCGTCATCTCCGGCGACGAGCAGGGCGATGTTGAGATTCTTGCTACGGACGTGAAAAACAGTACGTCAAATGAGATTGCGCTCGCGCTTGCGGACGAGGATGTTGTGACTGTTCCTGATCACCGATTCTCTATGGTATTTCGGCTCGACAACCTAAAAATCATTCAGGATGATTATGTTGTCGGAATCTCGCAATCTGGTATCTCAGAGTTTGTTGGTAATACTGCGCGTTATTTTGTTGCAGTGGAGCAATCCGAATCGAAGTTCAACTAAATAATCAGGATCAATAACATAATGAGTTTGAATAATGAAGAATTTCTCTGGGTTGAACGATATCGACCTAAAACGATTGATGGCTGTATCTTACCAGAGAGCATCAAAACCACTTTCGATGAAATCCTCAAGACTGGGGATCTTCCTAATCTTCTGTTGGCTGGTACTGCTGGGACTGGGAAGACCACAGTAGCGCGCGCTCTGTGTGAGCAGTCCGGCGCGGATTATATCATCATCAACGGGTCAGAAGAAAGCGGCATCGATGTTCTGAGAACGAAGATCAAGCAGTTTGCGTCTACGGTTAGTTTCAGTGGCGGAAGGAAGATGGTCATTCTCGATGAAGCTGATTATCTAAATCCGGCTTCGACACAGCCGGCTCTTCGCGGATTCATTGAAGAGTTTTCTGGTAACTGTGGTTTCATCTTTACTTGTAACTACAAGAACCGGATTATTGATCCTATACATTCCCGTTGCAGCGTGATAGACTTTCGTATCAACAACACAGACAAGCCCCATATTGCTGGCCAGTTCATGGCCCGCATGGAACATGTTCTGAATACCGAAGGGATCAATTTTGATCGTAGGGTCATCGCGGAGCTTATCAAGAAGCACTTCCCTGACTTTAGGCGAGTTATCAATGAACTACAACGATATTCGGCGGGTGGGACTATTGATACAGGCATCTTGGTACAAGTTGCTGATGTCTCTGTCAAAGAACTAATTAAGTCCCTTAAAGATAAGGACTTCAAGGCGATGCGAAAGTGGGTTGTTGAGAATATTGACAATGACCCAACTCGAATCTTTCGCAAGATCTACGATTCTCTATATGAGTATATCGAGCCGGAAAGTATTCCGCAGACTGTGATCACGCTCGCCGATTACAGTTATAAACATGCCTTTTGTGCAGACGGCGAACTAAACCTAGTTGCGTGTCTGACCGAAATAATGGTCGATGCGAAGTTTAAGTGAGGTGGTGATGTCAGCGATCAAGTATGTTAAGTGGCCAAAAAAGAGTCAGTTTGATGGAACACTAACTAATGATCAGTGGAAATCTCTTGATAAGAAGATGCGCGAGTTTATTGCAGAGAAGATTGGCCACTGCGACACTAAGGATGCGATATTCACACTCGGTGAATTAATGGCAGGCCTCCATTTGCAGAAAACGAAGACGGGTAATGTGAAGCATCAGCAAACGCTAACACTTCAACATGACTATGCCCTTCTGGTTTATGATCACCTATTTGAAAGGATTTTGTAATGCCGTATGTGAGAAAGGTTGTCCGACAAATCATTGGATACCAAGCTGGGCTTGATCAGTTTCTTGAAGGACTAGAACATACCAAGGACGAGAACCTTGGTCTTGCTGTCACCAACATAACAGAAGATATTGGCAACCTAAACTACATCATCACGAAGATTTGCCTATACTGGCTTGGCAAGAGCCCGCGATATGGCGACTACAATGCGGTTATTGGAGCGCTTGAGTGTGCGAAGATGGAACTGTATCGACGGCAACTCGCGGCATACGAAGACCGCAAGATCGAAGTCAACGGAGATGTGATGGGTGGTGATGATTACTACATGCCCCATAATTCAGCGTGATGTAGTTGCAGTATCATGAGAATGTGCTATACTTTATATATTAACTGAGAAGAGAAAGAATAAAATGAGTCTACATGAATGGAAGAGAATTGATATTAGTATTCGTGAGTTTATTGGCGATCCTTTGTCTGCCTGGTACCTAGAGGCATCATTGAATCAGCGTGCATATTTGGATTCGCTGGCAAAGAAATTTCTTCGTGAGCCGATCATTCAAGCGATTATTCGCGGGGAGCCGATCAATACGATACATATTGTAGATATGCTCCGGGCGCTCACCGGCAAGACTGGAAAGTATAGAGCGCAGCAGGGTAGGTATTGGGTCGAGGATGGGAACCATCGTCGAATGCATATCATGTTGTTTTTGCAAAACAAGTACACAATTAAGTGGAAAGGCGAAGATCGGTATTTTCGTGATTTGCCGAAGTCGGTACGAGAGCGTTTTCTAGAATATAAACTCGACGTTTATGTGTACTACAATGCAACCTTTCAGGAACGCGCGCGGCTATTCCGCCAACTCAATGCTGGTGTATCTCTCACTGTATATGAAGACATGAATTCGTACATGAACGATGCTATGAATATCATTCGAGTCACTACTGGGCTCGGGGAGAAGTGGGAAGGTGAAGATGAATATTTTCACCCGGAGATTTATGATAATCTCCCTGCGAAGCGTTCGCAGCGTCACCCGCTATGGGAGGGCTTTGAAAAGGGTCAATGGTATAATACGCCCAACCTGAAGGCACGGATTGATTTTGCATCAAAAATGTTCATGGTGTTTTGTAAGAAGAATGACCCGAATGGTGATTCAAGTATCTATTCGGCATATAGCATGTCAATGAATGATCAAGGCGTGCTTCGTCTTCTAAGAAACAAGGACGGTGATCGGGGATATTGGCAGTTGATCCAAGAGCGTGATGATAACTTGGGCAAGAAGATCCTAACCGAGTATTATGGATTTCTGGATGAACTGAACAAAGTAATGCGGGCCGCACCTAAAGCTCGCAAAGACTTTACGAGTCCTGTTATGATTGAAGGTCTTGCGATGTTTATGTTAGGATTAGAACATTGGCAAGGCAAGAAGATCGGAAAAATGATTAAAAATTACGAACAGTTCTCGGCGAGCTTCATTGAAGCTCATGAGTATATGCGAGATAACCCAGAACAAAATACCGAATACCTTGGATACTCGCGAGCTTGTGGTAGAAAGAACGAAAGTGAGTGGAAACTCAAGAATGACATTCTTCGGGAATATTTCGCAGATAACTACGGCAACTTTGATCCTAAGTTATGCGGCATCTCTCTGGTAAACAATGTAAAGAGGTTCTTCACGCGCGCGATCAGACTGCGAGTGTTGCGCAAACAGAAGAACGTATGTACTGAGTGCAATGAACCCCTTGTGTTGGACGGGGCCCATGCACATCATATTATTCCAGTTGTTGTGGGCGGAGATACCGAAGAAAAGAACTGCGAAATGCTACATAAGAATTGTCATATGGTCAAGCATCTAGGACTCAAATAATGAAGCTGGGGGATTTCCTAACATCAATTAATAAGAGCAAAAAGCCGTTGATGGACGAAGACGAGTTTGCCGAGAAAGAGTATCCAGTGTTTCCGGTCAACCGGACGCTGAGTTACTTCGCGGATACTGTTCTGTATGCTAACGAGATGAATCAGCGACACTGGGTCGAACCGAAGCTTCAGTTTGATTATTTGCGAACGGCGATTCGGCCGAAGAGCCGATTTAGTCGATGGCACAAAACGAGCATCGAAGATGACGTGCAGGTTATTCAGCGTATATATGGGTATTCAGCCCAACGGGCGATGGAAGTGGTGGATCTTTTGACACCCGATATGATGGATGAACTGAGACAGAAGCTCTGGATGGGCGGTAGGGGCAAGAAACGCTAAATAGTTACTCCGCGAAAGGAGTTAATTATGAGCGACGTTTGCGACATATTCAATGGATTAGGGGTAGAGATTGATCTACCGAATGACGAAGATTTTCTAAAGGTGAAAGAGACGCTAACTCGAATTGGTGTTGCTTCACGGCGAGATAATACACTATTTCAATCGTGTCATATCTTGCATAAACGTGGGCGATATGCTATACTTCATTTCAAAGAGTTGTTCATCCTCGACGGAAAGTCGGAACGAACTAACTTCACGGAAGAAGATGAGCAGCGACGAAACACGATTGCCAAGCTCCTTGACGAATGGGGGTTGGTTGCAGTAATATCTACCCTTGGAGAAACAACCACACTTCGCCGAATCAAGATTGTTCCGTTTCGAGAAAAGACTGAATGGACTCTTGCGGCAAAGTATACGATTGGGAGCAACAATGGAAACGTTACTTGAATCTAGTTTAAATCGAATTTATCAGAAAACCAAGAACCATGCTGTTGGCGCGGTCACGGCTTTTCGGGGTGACAAAACCAAGGCAGAGAATAAGGCAAATAACAAAAAGGTTCTCGCATATCTTTTAAATGCAAACTACTCGGTCATCAAGGTGAAGGGTAGCTATCTTGAAAACTTTGGGAGCGACACCCAGAAAGAAGTTGGAGAAGAATCCTTTTTCGTTGCAAACTACAAGATCGAAGGCGATGATGGTGGTCAGCTTGAACGTGATTTGATTAAGCTGGGTCGCCTTTATGATCAAGACAGTATATTGAGTGTTCCGTTTGAAAAGAAGGGATACCTTTACGGAACATCAAAACGAGACGACGCTTTTCCTGATTATAGTCAAAAGGTAGTTGTCGGTAAACCTGTCTTTGGTGATGCTAAGGGTGAATTCTTCTCTCGCGTAAAGGGGAGAAAGTTTGCTTTTGAATCATACGAAGAGGCTTCAAAGCCCATGACGTATAATGGAAAATGGGCCCTCGCTTTAATTGCAAAAGATGTTGCAGAAGAACTTAGAAAAAATGAAGATTAGCACTTGACAAATAACACGAGAGTGCTATAATAGATTTAACAAATGCCAAATGGGTTTGTTGAATAAAAATCTTGCTTAACTATAAGGAGAAATAATATGACAAGATTAGTACCGGCTAGTATTTTTAACGAACTGAGGAACGATCCGTTTCTTGTAGGGTTTGATCAAATCTTTGATCGACTGCTCTCAACGGGTGCTGGGTCTGTACAGACTCCATCGTATCCGCCTTACAACATTGTAAAGGTAAATGACGACGAATTCCGAATTGAACTTGCAGTTGCGGGATTCAAGGAGGAGGAACTTTCCGTTACTGTGTTGGATGATAAGTTAACCATCGAATCTAACAAAGATCATAGTGCATCTGGTGGTCATGAAAAACTACTTCATCAGGGAATTGCAGAGCGCAATTTCAAGCGCACTTGGACGCTGAGTCCTACGGTTCAGGTTACGGGTGCATTATTTGAGGATGGATTTCTTTCGGTGTTTCTGAGGAATGAGATTGAAGAGGCAAAGCCTCAAAAGATTAAAATTGAGAACTATACCCTCAGTGGTGAAGATAGGAAAAAACTATGGCGAGCAAGAAAACCACAAGTATTGAATGAATAATCAAAACCCAAAGGGGAGCTTCGGCTCCCCTTTTTTATGCTAGGATATATTTTATGTTTATTTTTAGTAAGCCCGATAGAGAGATTGATCGTGTTTTTATTCATTGTTCTGCGTCAAGTTTAAAATCGCATGACAATGTTGAAGTGATTCGTGGCTGGCACCTCAAGAATGGTTGGAGTGACATTGGTTATAACTATTACATCACTTTTGATGGAATTATTCACCGAGGAAGGGATGTTGAAATTACTCCAGCAGCACAGAGAGGTCACAATACAGGAACGATTGCAATTTGTCTTTCGGGACTTAGAGAAAACGATTTTACTCAAGAACAGTTTGAGTCGTTAAGAAATTTGTGTGAACAAATTGATGACCGGATTCCTGATGTAACTTTCCACGGTCATTGCGAAGTTTCTGATAAGGAATGTCCGGTCTTTGATTATCGTTCTGTTTTGGGACTGGATCATCTTGGTGCGATGTCGGTTAAAAGGAAAGAATATGCCGCCACCCCTGTTCTCGATGAAGCCCGTAAAGAGATTATTGACATTTGTCAGGATTTGGTGGACCTTAAAGCAAAAACAAACCTTTTGAATGAGCGCGTTCAGTTTCTAGGAACTCTAATCGAAGACCTTTAATTTAGGATTTATTATGGCATTTTATACGAATGTGAAAGCCGTTGGGAATCAAATCTTCCTTCGCGGTGTTGATGATATCGGTGAACGATTTCAAAAGAAAATAAAATATTCGCCCACGCTATACGTCCCAACTAAAGACGAATCAAAATACAAAACATTAAACGGAATGAACGTCAAGCCCATCCAACCCGGCAATATTCGCGAGTCTCGGGATTTTATGGAACGATACAAAGATGTATCCAACTATAAGATTTTTGGGAACGACAACTTTGCCTTTGCATTCATCGGGGATAATTATGCCGATGATATTGAATATGATATCAATAAATTGGTGATTGCCAACATTGATATTGAGGTTGCATCTGATGAGGGGTTTCCTCATGCAGAAATTGCTGCCTCTCCCGTCATTTCGATTGCGGTTAAGTTTAATGATTCGTTTTATGTATTTGGTTTTGGTGAACCCGATGAGTGCAAAATTGAAGACACTCTTAAAGCTAGGGGTATTGTATATGTCTCTTGTGATGATGAAGTGGATCTACTCGATAGATTTTTGCATACTTGGAATGAGTATTCACCTGATATTGTTACAGGGTGGAACGTAAGCGGATTCGATATTCCATATCTTTACAATCGTCTTTGTCGTCTTCATGATGAGAAGGTTGCCCGAAGACTTTCGCCTTGGAATTATGCACATGTGCGAAAGTTTAAATCTGGATTTGGTCAAGATCAGATCAGTGTCGATCTTAGTGGTATTGCCACTCTAGACTATCTCGACATGTACAAGAAGTTTACTTATACAAACAGGGAAAGTTATCGTCTTGACTATATTGCGAACGTAGAACTCGGAGAGCGAAAGCTATCATACTCTGAGTTTGGTAGTTTGCATACATTGTATAAGAGGGACTACCATAAGTTTATTGAATACAATGTGAAGGATGTTGAGCTTGTTGGTCGTATTGAGGATAAGATGAAACTCATCGAGATGGCAGTTGCACTTGCGTATTCAGCCAAGGTTAATTTGGGTGATGTGTTTTCGCAGGTGCGTATGTGGGATAGTCTTTGTTATCACCATCTTGTAGCAAAGGATATTGTTCTTCCTCAGAGGAAATATGAAAACAAGACAGTTCAATTTGAAGGTGCCTATGTTAAGGAGCCTCAAGTGGGCGCTCATAACTGGGTTGTTTCTTTTGACTTGAACTCTTTGTATCCTCATTTGATGATGCAATACAATTTAAGTCCAGAGAAGTTAGTGCCCCCCGAACAAGCCAATGAGGATCTTCTAGATTCTTTAAAGCGCGGCCCGTGGGATACTATTGCCAATTATGATAAGCTGATTAATAAAGAGTTTGATACTTCATTGTTGAAGAGGGATAATCTTACGGTTGCTCCCAACATCATGTTCTTCAAGAGAGACTCTCAGGGATTTCTTCCAGAGATTCTGGAGGATCTTTATAATAAACGGAAGACTTCTAAGAAGAAGATGATTGAATGTCAGCAAAAACTTCAAACGGCAGAGGGGTACGAAAAGCAAAAATATATGAATTTGATTTCTAAGCATAATAACGATCAGCTTGCCCGTAAGGTTCAGTTGAATAGTGCGTATGGTGCCTTGGGAAATCAATACTTTAGATTCTATGATCTTCGTATCGCGGAGGCTGTAACCAAAGCTGGTCAGCTTTCCATTCGTTGGATAGAGAGTAAAATGAATAAATATTTGAATACTCTCTTGGGGACGACCGATGAAGATTTTGTGGTGGCTTCTGATACCGACAGCATATATCTTACTCTTGATTCACTTGTTAGTTTGGCTTTTGGAGATGGAGTTGGAGAAGTTAAAACAGAAAAGGTGGTGGATTTTCTTGACAAGGTTTGTTCGGAAAAGCTAGAGCCTTATATTGATGAGTGCTATGATGAGCTTGCCGATTATATGAATGCATATGATCAGAAGATGGTAATGAAACGAGAAGCCATTGCATCCAAGGGTTTGTGGACAGCCAAGAAACGATATGTTCTTAGTGTCTATAATAACGAGGGGGTAAGTTATAGTGAACCCAAACTAAAGGTTATGGGTCTTGAGGCAGTCAAGTCTTCTACTCCAGAAGTTTGTAGGCAGAAGATTAAAGATGCTTTGGATATCATTATGAATGGTAAAGAAGACGATGCTCAAACTTTTATTGAGGGGTTTAAACAGGAGTTCTATTCTCTTCCTGCCGAGGATGTTGCATTTCCTCGTGGAGTGAATGGTGTTCGTAAGTATACCAATGGCGACTCCTATATAAAACATACCCCAATTCATGTAAAGGGTTCGATTATATACAATCGTTTGATTAGGGAGAATAATCTAGAAAAACAGCAGCAAATAATTATGGATGGTGATAAGATTAAGTTCTTATATTTGAAAATGCCAAATCCGAGTCACGAAGCTGTAATATCTATTACAAATAATTTGCCCGAAGAGTTTGGGTTGAATGATTATGTTGATTATGATAAACAATTTGTCAAGGCATTTCTTGACCCCATTAAAGTGCTGTTGGATTGTGTTGGATGGAAGTCCGAACAAACAAATACACTGGAGAGGTTTTTTGGATGATGAAGAATGAGTCGAAAGTAGTTGATGATGAAATGTCGGAGGCTTCAAGTCCCGGCGATGTGTTAGGTGCGCTTTTTGGTGGGGGTGACGATACTTTAGATAAACTTGGCGTCATGATGATTATGGACGACATCAATAATGCTACGGTAAAGCCAGTAATTGAATGGATTTTTAGGAATAATCTTTCATCGAGCCAGCCGGAATTTCTTACTTTAATTTTGAATTCTGGAGGAGGTAGTGTGACAGATGCATTCGCGCTTATTGATACTATGCGAGGTTCTGGTATACCCATTCATACAATTGGTTTAGGTGAGGTATCTAGTGCAGCTTTGATGATCTTTATGGCAGGAGCAAATGGTCAACGAACATTGACACCAAACACTTCAATTTTGTCTCATCAGTATTCTTGGGGCAAGTGGGGCAAGGAGCATGAGTTGCTTACTGCAAGTAGGGGGTTTGAATTGACTTCACGAATGATTACAGACCATTATGTTAAATGTTCTGGTATGACTGAGAAGAAGGTTCGCGAAACTTTGCTACCTCCTCATGATGTTTGGTTAAGCGCAAAGGAAGCAAAAAAGTTTGGAATCTGCGATTCAATTAAGGAGTTGAAGTAGTCATGTATACAATCATCACAAAGGATAATTGCAAGTGGTGTGTTCTAGCAAAGAAGGAATTCAAAAAGAGGAATCTCTCATACAATGAGAGAAATATCCCAGAGGATCTTTCTAAAGAAGAATTTAAACATATAACCGAACAACATAATGCAAAGTTGACCGTCCCTAAAATTTTTAGGGACTCTGTTTTGATTGGTGGTTATGAGGATCTTATTGAACACTTTGAAAATGAACAAGGTGGATATGGAGAAGGTAAATTATGAGTGGTACTTTTGATTTTCTTGGTGACTTGAGTAAGGTGAATCCTTTTATTGATCAGTATGCAGATGTAACATCATATACTGATACGGGTTCTTATATTTTGAATGCGCTCATTTCGGGGTCAATTTATAAGGGCCTTCCGGGTAATAAGATTACTGCCCTTGCTGGTGAGTCTGCAACAGGCAAGACATTCTTTCTGATGGGAATGATTCGCCAATTCCTTAACGATCATAAAGATGGTGGAGTTATTTTCTTTGAGAGTGAGTCTGCCATTACACATGATATGTTTGATGAGCGTGGCATTGATAGCGAGCGTGTAACAATGCTTCCGGTGTCTACTGTTGAAGAGTTTCGTACACAGGCAATGACTATTCTGAAGAGAGTTCAGGAGACGCCTGAAAGTAGTCGTCATCCTCTTCTATTTTGTTTGGATAGTCTGGGTCAGTTGTCAACAAGCAAGGAAGTTGCCGATGTGGAATCTGGTTCTGAGAAGAGGGACATGACTCGCGCTCCTATGATCAAGGGTGCGTTTCGTGTGTTGACTATTCAGTTGGGTAAGTTGGGGATTCCGATGGTTGTCACCAATCATACATACGACAGCATCGGGAGTCTGTATCCAACAAAGGAACTTGCTGGTGGTAGTGGCTTGAAGTATTCTGCTGACAATATTATATTTCTTTCAAAGCGAAAGGAAAAGGTTGGGACAGATGTTGTTGGTAATGTTATTCATTGCAGAAACTATAAGTCTCGTTTGACGGTGGAAAACAAGATGGTTGATGTTCTTCTTCGTTACGATACAGGACTTGATCGGTATTACGGTTTGATCGAACTTGCTGTGGCTCATGAAATTTTCAAGAAGGTTTCTAATAAGATTGAGTTGCCGGATGGGAACAAGCACTTCGCAAGTCATATTATAAAAAACGCAGAGAAGATTTTTACAAAAGATATTTTAGATAAGATTGATAAGGCATGTGGGGCCGAGTTTAAATATGGAACCACGCAGGCTACAATGAGCGAAGATATTGAGGAGGTGGGTGATGTGGGAGAAGGATGATATTTCAGATTATTATGAATTGGTTCCGAATCCATCGAATGCCGAAGAGGGTGTGGTTAAAATTACGACTGGTCCTTTTGTCGGTCTTCTTTATAAATATGGAGACTTTAAATTTAAGCGGGCAGAAAATGAAGATGATCCGCCTTCGGTAGAGTATCATTTTGAGGTGATTGATATTCCAGAAGAGATTCGGGATGTCCAATATCCTGATGATATGAAAGAAAGTTTTGATCAGTTATTAGTTGGTATTCTTATGGACATTGTTCAAAAGGATGCAAAAAAAGATGTGAGGGTTGATTATGACAGTACGGACGGAGAAGGTGATCTTGACGAGTCTTTTGAAAGACGAGTCTTTTATAAAATCGACAATTCCGTTCCTCAAGGGTGAATATTTCCACAACAATGCAGATCGGGTTGTTTTTGAATCTATTGTGGATTATGTTAATAAGTATAATAGTAACCCCACATCGGATGCTTTGATAATTGAAATTAATGAGAAGGATGATGTCGGAAAAGATTTTGATTCTGTTGTTGACTTGATTAATGAGATTGCCAAGGCAGATTCGGATCATGATGAAAAGTGGTTGATTGATACGACTGAGAAGTTTTGTCAAGACAAGGCAATCTATAATTCAATCATGGAGTCGATTGAAATTCTGGAAGGGAAGACTAAGAAGGATAAGGGATCTATTCCGAATCTTTTGACAGAAGCTCTTTCGGTATCATTCGATTCACATATTGGGCACAATTATATTGAAGACTCTGATGAACGGTTTGCTTATTATAATCGTAAAGAGGAACACATTCCATTTGATTTGACGTTGCTTAATGACATTACAGAAGGCGGCTTAACTAACAAAACACTGAATGTTTTGATGGCAGCACCCGGAGCTGGTAAAACATTGGCAATGTGTCATATGGCGGCAAGTGCCATGACAACCGGGCACAATGTTCTCTATATTACTATGGAAATGGCAGAAGAAAAAATCTCTGAGAGAATTGATGCTAATCTGATGAATGTGTCAATATCAGACTTGAAGAGCTTGCCTAAGCAGTCGTATGATAAGAAGATAGCTGACATTCGGCATAAGGCTACTGGGAATTTGATTGTCAAAGAGTATCCAACAGTTCAGGCTGGGGCAGGGCATTTTCGTCACTTGGTGAAGGAACTTGCAATGAAACGAAAGTTTGTCCCTAGTATTATATTCATTGACTATATCAATCTTTGTCAGTCTATGATATATAAGGGAGCGAGTGTAAATAGCTATGAGAAAATTAAAAGTATCGCAGAAGAACTTCGTGGACTGGCTGTTGAACTCGTTGTTCCCATCGTTACTGCTACTCAGATCAATCGTTCTGGAGCGGGTAGTAGTGATGTTTCAATGGAAAACGTGGCAGAGAGTTTTGGTCTTCCTGCGACGGCGGATCTTTTTCTTGCTTTGATTCGCACAGATGAGTTAGATGAGTTGAATCAGATCATGGTGAAACAGTTGAAGAATCGTTATTCGGATATGACGAGAAATCGGAGGTTTGTTATTGGAGTAGATCGTTCAAAGATGCGTTTGTTTGATTGCGAAGATGATGCACAGGATGGATTAATGCAGGATAATGCTATTAGTTCTTCCCGTGGGTCTAGTGGTGGGTTTTCTGACTTCATCGTGAACTAAATACAGTATAGTGTTTTTGATCAAACACATTTACTATAAGGAGATGATATATGGATTTTTTAACAGGAGATGGTCTTAGTGGGATTATAGAAATCATTGTTCAGTTGGTTGGCGTTGCCAGTCTGGTTGCCACGATGACGCCTAATGAGTCCGACAACAAGGCAATGGATTTTATTTTGAATTTAATTAACATGCTGGGCGCGAACGTAGGAAAGTCTTCCAACGATCCTTCTATCTGAGCATTGCATTTTAATATTTGAATAGGAACCCAGAGGGCATTAAATCCCTCTGGGTTTTTATTTGCAGGAAACCCTTGCCTCTTATAAATAATATAGTATTGTTTTAAGAGGAGATGGGCAATGGCACATATGGGAACCAAGGCAAGTAGAGACAAGACTAAATATTCTTGGGATTTTTATGTGGAAAAGAAGAAAGATTGGAAGACATTTGAAAGTAATATGGTAGTAGATAAAGATACTGCTTTGTATAAGGATGCTACGGGAACTTCTTTAACTACAGTCCAAAAGGCAGGAACTCGTATTAAATTATTAGGAAATAAATCAAAAGTTATTCCGAGGTCTAAACCAAGAAATCCTAGTACAATATGTGCAAATGTTCAGGTTGGGCAAGTTAAAGGATGGATTCCTATTAATAGAATTAAAAAGCCACAAAAGGGTGGTGCCAAAAGCACAACAGAAAAAGAAGATATTGCTCTCCGTGATTTGGACCAAGCAATTAAAAAAAGAGTTAAAGAATATAGTGGGCAGGGTATTTGTATTGTATTAAGAAAGCATGGCGGGCGTGGTCCAGCAGCCCAAATTTATAAAGATTGTGTTGGTGCTAGAACAATACCGGGAACACCAAAATCTGATTTTGCCATTGTAGATTCTAAAGGAAATGAAGTTTGTCAAATATCGCATAAAGATGCTGGTGGGGCAAGAGCTTATCAGCAATATGGAGGAACAACTCCGGGAGCGGGGCAAGCGATACACGAGCATATATTAGTTCAAAAATCTATGAGAGCTTTTGTGAATGTGTTGGATGATATTACAACACCTCCGAAACAACGATATAAAGTAAAAATTCCTTGGACTAAAGAAGGAAAGAAATTGATGAATCTGGCAATATATGGTCCAGAATATAAAGAAGGTAGATTTACTCCATCTAGAGAAAATGTGAATTTTATTGCACAAGGAACCCCCTCGTTAGAAGAGTATTCGGGAAGGCGGGTTGCATCATTAAGTGATTGTGGGTTGATATTTGAATTAAAATTTACAGAAGGCGTAGAACTTAATGGTGAGCTAGATCACTTCAAGACCGCCGGATATGTTCCTCATATTATTGCTAGATATACAAGTGATAGAAAATTTACTGTTGATGGCGAGGTTTACAGTAAGGTTAGAGTTTTGATTGCACCGGAAGCATTGGTGTCAACAGCAAAGGATCTTAAAATATAAATCATGCAATCATTTAATCAATTTTTGACAGAAGACGCAACCAAGAACTTGCACCTTGAACATCTTGAGGATCTTGTATTCTTTTATGGTATTGATGGTATGCGCTCTGGCATCAACTTCCTTCGTTCTATTCGGGACATGCTTTCCGGCAAGTCAACGAAGAAGGTTGATCTACATGTAAAGTGGGATGGCGCACCTGCAATCTTCGCAGGAACCGATCCAGAAGATGGAAAGTTTTTCGTAGGCACCAAAGGCGTGTTTGCCAAGAATGCCAAGTTGGTCAAGTCGAATGCCGATCTAAAGAAGTATGGTTATTCTGGAGGCCTTGCAGATAAGTTAAAGATTGCTCTCAAGGAACTTTCCAAGCTGGGAATCAATGGAGTCATTCAGGGTGACATGATGTTCACTAAGAGTGACCTTTCTGATGAAACGATTGATGGTGTGAACTATGTTACATTTCAACCCAATACAATCGTCTATGCAGTAGATACGACATCAGCACTTGCCAAGCAAATTAAAGCATCAAAGATTGGTGTCGTGTGGCACACAACATATACTGGTGATACTCTTCCTGATATGTCTGCATCTATTGGTGTAAACATTGCGGGCATGAAAAAAACAAAGAGTGTGTGGTACGACGACGCCTACTATCATGATCTTTCGGGTAACGTGTTATTCACCCCCAAGGAAATCAAAGAACTTAATCGCCATCTTTCGCGAGCTGGTAAGGCATTCCGAAAGGTTAAGTCAAAAGATTTAGATTTGTTTATTGATATGCAGAATAAGATTCCTTCGGCTGCGGTGGGTTCTTCCTATAAGACCTATTGCAACACGAAGGTTCGTGCAGGAGAGGCAATTACTAATCCTCGCAAACATGCCGTTGAGTATTATAATTATTTTACTCAGTGGTGGGATACTCATATTGCTGGTCTAAAAATGCAGAAAACGAAGGATGCCAAAGAACGAACAAAACAAGAGCATCTCAAAGTATATCGAAAAGTTAAACCTACGTTGATTGCGTTTGCAGAGTATCAGACGCATGTAGTCAATGCAAAGAATGTGATTGTGGAAAAGCTCGGAAGTGGTGCAAATCAGTATAGAACATTTGTAAAAACTAATACAGGATACAGAGTCACAGGGGACGAGGGATTTGTTGCAGTGGATCGTGACGGAAAGACAATCAAATTAGTTGATCGTCTTGAGTTTTCACACCAGAATTTCACTGCTATCAAAAACTGGGATTCCTAAATATAATATATTTGGAGAATAAAATGAACGAAGTTTGGTCAATGCAAAGACGCCGAAAGCAAGGGCAGATGATGAAGCGAAAAGCTAACGTCATTGCACGCGCTCGCAAGCGAAAACTTTCTAAGTTTGCTGATGCCAAATCTTTAAAAAAACGAGCCCAGAAGGCAGCAAGAGCTATTGTATTCAAGAAGATGACAGCCGGAAAGACCAAGGGTGAGATTGAATCTAAGCAAATGTTGATGTCAATCGAGAAGAGATTACAAAAGCACAAGGCAAAGATCAATAAGTTGGCAGTCAAGATACTGCCAAAGATCAAGAAGAAGGAAGCCGAAAGATTTAAGCAGATGAAGTCATCTGCTCCAAAAAGCTGAATAGTATGTTACAGCAGTTAGGCTAAGGGAAACCTGCTATGAAAAGAAAAATTGTATTTGCGTGGGGAAGATTCAATCCTCCCACGACAGGACATAAGGTCGTCATGGACCGCGTTGCAAAAGAAGCAAAGTCGCGAAAAGCGGAATATGCTATATTTGCATCTAAATCCAATGACCCCAAGAAGAATCCACTCACCTTCCGCACGAAGGTCAAGTTTCTCAAGCAGTCCTTTCCTACACATTCAAAGAACATTAATGCTTCTCCGAGTATCAAGACCGTTCTTGATGTTATGAAATTTCTTGACAAGAGGTATCAAGAGGTGTCTCTTGTTGTGGGTTCCGACAGAGCCCAAGAGTTTAAGAGGCTACTTAATCAATATAATGGTAAAGAATATAATTTTGATGAAATAGAGATCATCTCAGCCGGGGAACGAGATCCTGATGCCGAAGATGTGACAGGAATGTCTGCATCCAAGATGCGGAAGTTTGCAGTTGATGGTAATTATAAAGAGTTCAAGAAGGGTTCTCCAATGAAGAACCCGAAAGAACTTTATAATGCTATTCGTCGTGGTATGAAGATTAATGAAGAGTTTTGTGGTATTATGAATGAATTGCATGATATTACTGATAAGAGTATTGTCGGCAGAAAGTTTAATACCATGCTTCGCTTTGGTCTAGTAAAGACCCGAGATATTCCAATTACTCAAAGATCATTCAAAGATATGAATAAGTCTGGCACCAATCAAGAACTAAGGAAGCATATCTTTGACGTGACAGACAAAACATTGGAATATATTATGGCAGATGATCTTTTGTATCGTCGGTTTTTATTGTTGTTGCATGACGATTTTCTTATGACTGAAGATCATCGCGATGCATTGTTGAGGAAGGCTGATAAAAGTCGCCTTCCTTACTCGTCGTTATTAGAAGTATTTTTAAGAGGCCTAGCGTCCAGTCCAATATATGGAAATAGGACGGCACATCAATATGCGTTTGATCGTGTTAATTCATTTATTGCTGGCGGACATTCACGATTAAAATTAGATGTTGATATATGGGAATCCGATCAACAAAAAGTTATAAGGAGAAAACCAATGAAAAGATTACGAGATACTGCCCCGCCTGCATGGGGAACCAAGGAAATGGCAGACCGCTATAGTAAAGTTGTCCCCGGTCAACCGGACAATATTGGGGAATCGGTTTCTCATGAAGAGTCAACTCTCCCTGAAGGCAAAACGCCTGAGTTTGAAGTCAAATACTCAAGTCGAAAAAGCGGACCTATCAAGGTTACAAAGTTTATGTCACAAGATGAAGCGCAAGCATTCCTGAAAAAGATTCGTGGCGAGGGTATGCAGGGTATCATCTCAAAGGGTGGCAAGCCTGTTCGTACACCGATGAAGGAAGATGCAAAGTCGGAGCGACTAGCAAAGATCGCTCGCGCGGCAAAGGCTCGCGTAGTGGATCAGGCAAAAGAGAAAGCCAAAGCGACAGAGAAGCACAATCAAAATTCTGCCAAGTCTCGCGCGGGTATCAAATACCGTGGAAACAAAGATCAGTTCGGTCGTATCATCAAAGACAAAGAGCCAATTCCGTCAGATGCCGATTTTACAAAACAGTATGTCAAATCGCGAAAAAACATGGCAAAGACGCTTAATCGTGCGCGAAACGAAGAAGTAGAAGAGAATGTTTCATTATCAAAGGTGGTAACGGGCGGTAGCTCCTACTCAAAGAAGGGCGGTAGCTCCTACTCAAAGAAGGGTGGTAGTGCTTACTCAAAGAAGGGTGGTGCTGTTTACTCAAAGAAGGGTGGTGCTGCTTACTCAAAGAAAGGTGGTAGTGGTTTTTTGAAGAAAGATCGGTTCGGTCGTGTGCGAAAGGAAGAATTCGAGATCACCGAGTCCGACAAGGCTGAGTATGATAAACTAATGAAGCAGTATGGTGACATGCCAGCATCGAAGATTCCGCCCAAGACCTACATGCGTAT
>Ga0209632_10001760_pt1 | contig 21478 bp, 14 predicted proteins | sample COG_10_FD_184754 | JGI IMG/M metagenome (GOLD analysis project Ga0209632, IMG submission 184754) | Pelagic Microbial community sample from North Sea - COGITO 998_met_10 (SPAdes) (version 2) | ecosystem: Environmental > Aquatic > Marine > Neritic zone/Coastal water | place: Helgoland, sampling... | reverse complement strand
TTTTGATTGCCTTAAACTTTAATATCCTAGCGCAAGTAGGGATTGGAACTTCAAATCCACATGCCTCTGCAGCTTTAGAAATACAAAGTACTTCTAAAGGTTTTTTATTTCCAAGAATGACCGAAGTAGCACGTAATGCTATTAGCAACATAGCCACTGGACTTACCATATATTGTACTGATTGTAGTACTAGCGGTGGAGGAGTACTTCAAGTATACAACGCTAGTAATTGGGAAGATCTGAACGATTTTGTCTCTGCCTCTACTGGTGGTATGTTTACTGAAAAGGTCGGGATTGGCACGATTGGGACGACTCCAAGCTATGCTTTAGATGTTGATGCAAACAATAAAGGAAGTTCTACCTACTCAGCTAGATTCACAAATAGCGCACCCGATAATGACCTCTACAATATAGTCAGGTTTACTCAAGGCGCATCAGGTACTGCTGAAGGATACCTGGGAACAGGAGCTTCTAATGTACTTAACGATGCATTTAAAAATAATTTTGTTGTAGGTACCAAAAGCAACTCGCCATTGGTTCTAAATACTAATGATACCGAAAAAATGCGTATTGATACTATTGGCAGAGTTGGGATTGGGACGACTCCACTCTTTGCTTTACATATTGATGCAAAGGATAAAGGAAGTTCTTCCCACACCGCTAAATTTGAAAACAGCAAGACCGATGATAACATCTACAATACACTGCTATTTACTCAAGGTGCATCGGATACTGCTACAGGATACCTGGGAACAGGAGGTTCTACTGTAAATAACTCATCATTTAAAAATAATTTTGTTGTAGGTACCCAAAACAACACGCCATTGGTTCTAAATACTAATGATACCGAACGAATGCGTATTGATGCCAATGGCAATGTAGGAATTGGGAGCGATTGTGATCCGAATTATAAATTAAAGGTTAATGGCAAAATTTCTGCAAATAATTGGACTAGTGACTCTGATCGACGCTGGAAAAAAGATATTAAAACTCTAGATAATAGCCTTGATAAAATTGCTGCCTTAAGAGGAGTGAGCTATCAGTGGAGAGTGGATGATTTCCCCAATAAGAACTTTTCCGATGGCACACAGCTCGGGGTGATTGCCCAAGAGATAGAAACAGTATTTCCAGAGTTAGTCCATACAGATAAAAAGGGATATAAGTCGGTACAATATAGTAATATCGTTGCCCCTTTAATTGAAGCCATTAAGACACTCAAACATCAAAATGAAGCGCAACAAGATCAAATAACTAGCTTAATTGAGCGAGTAAAAGCACTAGAAGATAAGTAAATTCATGATGAACTAAATCCTTGTCTAAGTACCTGTTTTCAAAAAAAAATTTAGATCACATTAAATAATACTAGTCCAGGATCTTTGTAAAATCTTCAAAAGCAATATAATAAGGCTGGTCTTTAAAAACAGGATTTTCAACACTCTCTGCATTGGCGATTCCAACCCCTGCAAACCAAACTTTTGCGTTTTGTTTAAGGGCATGATTTTTAAACGTCTCCATCCAAAGTACATCATATTCATTTGGTTTTTGAATGTTATTTGTTGCTTTTACCAACACAAAGATAGTAGGCTCCCCTTTTTTGTATAACACAAATTGAGGGTGTCTTTTTAATTGGCTATTAATCGCCTGAAACTCGTATCCCATTTCACGAAGCTTCTCCCCAACAATATTCATTGCTAAATTATGCAATTCTTGTGCTGTTAAAATCTGCATTGTTATTTTTTATTTCTACGATTATAGTTCTTATCTCCTCTTGTTTTTGGCTTCTTATACTTTTTTGCAATTTCTCTTCGATAAGACCCTCCTTGATTGGTTTTGCTATTTTTTTCACTCTTTTCATGAAAAGCGGGACCTGGTACATATTCTAAAGAGGTTCTGTTTTTAGAAATTCCTTGATCTTCCTTTGGACGTTCATCTTCTGTTAACAATTCAGAAATTTCAACTTCTGCAGGTAGTTCTATAACAGGAATTTCATATCCCATTAAATTTTGAATACTGCCTTTTGCCTCTTGTTCTTTCTCTGTTGAAAAAAGTAGCGTCTTTCCTGCTTTTTCTGCACGACCTGTTCTACCTATTCTGTGCATATAATTTTCTGGAAAATCTGGGGTATCAAAATTAATAACATGAGATACTTCATCAAAATCCAACCCACGAGCCATTACATCTGTAGCCACTAAAATCCGATTATTCCCTTCATCGAACTGCCTTATGGAACGTATTCTATAATTTTGTGTTTTATTCGAGTGTATGACGCAGGTTTCACTTCCAAAAATCTCTTCTAAATGTTTAAAAAGTAAATCGGCACTTCTTTTAAACCCAACAAATATTAATACTTTGTGAAAAGTCTGTGTGTCTTTTAAAAGATGATGTAATAAATTTACCTTGGTAAAGAAGTTAGGAATATCATAAGATACTTGTTCAATATTGTCAAGCGGAGTTCCACTAACTGCTACAGAAATTTTAGTAGGGTTTTTAAAAAAATCATAAATTAACGCGTCTACATCTTCAGTCATGGTAGCTGAAAATAAGATGTTTTGTCTTCTTTCAGGTATCACATCAAAAATATTCATCAACTGAAAACGAAATCCTAAATCTAACATAACGTCTACCTCATCAATCACTAATTTCTGGATAGACTTTAATTTCAACGCATTGCTCAATGCCAAATCATAAAGTCTTCCAGGAGTGGCCACAATAATATCTTGGCCTTGCAAAATAGATTGTTTTTGAGTATTTATGTTTGCACCTCCATACACTCCTAAGACACGCGTATTGATGTACTTTGAAAGCTTCTCAATTTCAGAAACTACTTGCAAAACCAACTCACGAGTGGGCACCAACACCAAGACTCTGGGATGTTGCTGCTTAGAAAATGGTAAATCTTGCAAAATAGGCATCATGTATGCAAACGTTTTTCCCGTTCCTGTTTGTGCAATTCCTACAACATCTTTCCCCGATCTTACTACTGAAAATGCTTGTTCTTGTATGGGGGTTGTATTTACAAAACCCAAATCGTCTATCGCATATTGTAACTGATTAGAGATGCCTAAATCTTCAAAAGTCATTTGTACTATTTTTTTGCAAAGGTACATTTTATAAAACGAGCAGCAATATCTGTTTGCAGAAGGAATATTTAGTAATTTTGCATCAGAAATTTTAGGTTCAATGATTACAGATACGCATACACATCTATACTCTAGTCAGTTTAAAGAAGACCAAGCGGCAATGATTCAACGTGCAAAAGATGCAGGTGTTTCGCGATTTTTTATCCCTGCTATAGATTCTTCCTATACAGAAAGCATGATAAAACTAGAAAAAAACTTTCCAAAAGATGTTTTTTTAATGATGGGCTTACACCCTACTTCGGTAAAAGAAAACTATTTAGAAGAACTTGCCCATGTGAAAGAATGGATTGATAAAAAAAAATTCTTTGCACTTGGAGAAATTGGAATTGATTTGTATTGGGATCGCAGTTTCTTAGCGCAACAACAAGAGGCTTTTAGAACACAAATAAAGTGGGCAAAAGAAAAGAACCTCCCTATTGTTATTCATTGTCGAGATGCTTTTGACGAAATTTTTGAAATATTAGAACAAGAAAAAGGAGGTTCCTTAAGGGGCATTTTTCACTGTTTTACTGGGACGAAAGAACAAGCTGAAAAAGCAATTAATTACAATATGAAATTGGGAATTGGGGGAGTGGCTACCTTTAAAAATGGGAAGATTGATAGATTTTTAAATGAAATTAACCTCAAACATATTGTCTTAGAAACCGATGCACCCTACTTAGCTCCCACTCCCTTCAGAGGCAAAAGAAATGAAAGTGCATACATTACAAATATTATAGATAAATTGGTAGAAATCTATAAAGTTCCTTTCGAGGAAATTGTGGCGACGACCACTCAAAACTCTAAAGCTGTTTTTGGAATCTAATGACTGAAATACAAACTACTTATTGTAAAATACCGATTGGTATTGCAAAAATTGTTGGAGATAAAAATGGAATTCAAAAGGTTTCTATTCTTGATGATGATGCCATTGCTAATGAAAGACTCCAGTTAGAAACCCCGGAATGTTTGAGGGAATGTGTTACACAATTAAAAGAATATTTTGAAGGTAAAAGAGCGAGTTTTGATTTGGTTGTAAACCCTAAAGGAACCTCCTTTCAAATAAAAGTTTGGAAAGAATTATTAACGGTTCCTTATGGAAAAACTAGTAGTTATTTAGGGCAAAGTAGGGCTTTAGGCGATGTTAAAGCCATCAGAGCTGTGGCTTCAGCAAATGGTAAAAACCCTCTTTTAATTATCATTCCCTGTCATAGAATTATCGGTTCAGATGGTTCTTTAACAGGATATGCTGGTGGAATTTGGCGGAAAAAATGGCTGCTCGCTCACGAAAACCCGCTAAAACAACAATCTCTTTTTTAAAAATACTCTTTTTAATACCTTAAAAACTATTTTTACGTTCTATACCTATCGTATATATGCAAAATAGGCTGCTTTTTTTATTGTGTTTCGCTATTGGGTGGACTGCCCAATCGCAAACTGTATCTAAAGATTTTAGAATGAAAACTCTTTTTATTGAAAAAGACAGTGTTCAACTAGATAGTGTCGCAATCAATCCTGATAAATTCAACGTATTTAACTCTTTATTAAAGGTAATTCCTTCGTCGGAATACCGAGTAGATTTTAGCAATGCCATGTTAAAAATCGACTCAAAAAAATATCCTAAAATTACAGTAGAATATTTTAGAATTCCTGATTTTATTACAAAAGTATACACCCCTTTTGATGAAAAATTTATCATTGCCTCTAGTACAAATACTGATCAATTATACAGCTTAACGACCAATAAAAAAGGAACAGAAGTCAAATTATTTGAGGGCCTACAAACCAATGGATATATTACAAGAGGCATTACCTCAGGAAACAATCAGAATGCAGTAACGAATGCTACTTTAGATCTTAAAATAAAAGGAAAACTATCTAAAGAAGTAAGCTTAAGAGCTGCTATTTTTGACACAAATATTCCAATCCAAGAAAATGGATATTCTCAAAATATTACTGATTTTGATCGTATTTTTATAGAAATGTTCACCGATAACTGGGGGGTGAAAGCGGGAGATATTTCTCTAGAGAATAAAGAAAGTTACTTTATGCCTCTTCGGAAACAAATTACAGGTTTAAGAGTAGAAGCTAAGATTAGTGATCAATTCGAAGTTGCTGCCTCTGGAGCTATTACAAGAGGGGAATTTAACAGGTATAGAGTTACAGGAAAAGAGGGAAATCAAGGGCCCTATAAAATTTATGGCAAAAACAATGCCCCTGCAATCTTAATAATTCGTGGAAGTGAAAAAGTATACATAAACGGAATTCAAATAGAACGGGGCGAAAATAAAGACTATACAATAGATTATAATATAGCAGAAATTACATTCAACACTACATATCCGATTACAAATGACATGAGAATTGCAATAGAATATCAATATGCAAATAGAAACTATACCCGATTTCTTACCTACGAGGAAGCTGTTTATAAAAGTCAAAAATTAAATATTAGTGGCTATTTCTATAGCGAAACTGATGCCAAAAACCAACCGCTACAACAAAATTTAACGGACCTTCAAAAAAATAAACTTACTGCAGCGGGTAATAATAAAGATTTAATGATTGCCGAGAGTGCTTTTCTAGACACTTTTGATGAAAACAAGGTACTATATAGAAAGGTAATGAACGGGATAACAGAAGTATTTGAATATTCACAAAATCCAAATGATGAACTCTATTTTGTAACGTTTACCAATGTTGGTACACAAAAAGGAGATTATTCACTAGAGAGAGGGACTGCTATTGGAAACGTATATCAATATGTAGGAACAAATCTAGGAGAATACAACCCTATTATTAAACTTACCCCTCCCTCGAAACAACAAACTTTTGTTCTAAAGTCTGAGTATGCTTTTTCGCAAAAAACACAGTTAAATTCGGAAATAGCCATTAGCAATAATGATGCAAATCTATTTTCATCTATAGATGACGAGAACAATGTTGCCGTTGCTGCAAAATTAAAATGGGAACAAATTTTAATCGATAAAAAATGGCAATTAAAAAGCGCCATTTCACATGAGTTTGTTCAGCAAAATTTTAACACAGAACAAAATTGGGAATCTATAGAATTTAATAGAGATTGGAATGTACTCAACAACAACGCAACTAAAAATTATTTTCAATCAGAAATACTCCTTCATAATAAAAAAAATGATGTGGTATCATACAGATTTAACCATTTAAGTTATATCGATATTTTTTCTGGAAAAAAACACGAATTAAGCTCTAAAATAAGCTTGAAAAAAACATTATTCTCTCTAAATAGTAGTTTTTTAAACAATACTTCGACTTTAGAAGATAATTCGTTTTTTAGAGCAAAAGCAACAGTAGAACACAATTTTAATAAAAAATGGGTAGGCAGTTTTATAAATTATGAAAGCAATCGCAGAAAAAATGGCAGTACCCAGGAGTTCATCAATACGAGCCATCGTTTTAAAGAGTACGAAGCCTATTTAGGAATTGGAGACAGTACAAATGTCTTTGTAAAACTGGGCTTTAATTACAGAAATAATGATAGTATAAAAGCAAGGACTTTTACTAGAATTAATGATAGAAAAACCTTTTATGTGCAAAGTAAATTGGTGCAAAAAGAACAAACGAATTTGAGTGTTTTTGCAAACTACAGACATACTAATAATAGGTTTACAAACAATGTTGAAAAATCGCTGAATTCTAAAATTATTTTTAACCAGCAACTATTGAATCGTTTTATTAATTTAGGAAGTGTGTACGAAACCTCCTCAGGGAATATTTCTAGACAAGAATATATGTATGTCAAAACAGAACCTGGCTTTGGGTATTATACTTGGATAGATTATAATGGTGATGGAATTAAAGATTTTGATGAATTTGAAATTGCAGAGTTTCAAGATCAAGCAACATACTTACGCTTACCGAAACCAAATATCCGGTTTGTTCCGACTCAAAGAGCAAAATTTACCCAATCGATAACCTTAAACCCAAAAATTTGGTCATCTCAAAAAGGAATGAAAAAAATTATCTCTAAATTTTACAATCAAAGTTTTCTGAGTGTTGAAAATGAACAAGAAAGAATTGGAAACTCGTTTAATTTTAATCCATTCGATTTAAATGAAGACAAACTACTAGGGCTTTCTTTAAATCTTCGAAATAGTCTTTTTTTTAACAAAAACCTGCAAAAATACAGTGTAACGTATACTTTTGGAAAAACAAGAAACAAGCAACAATATTTTATTGGAAGTCAAGAAAATAACCTCAAATTGCATCAAGTAACAGTAGCCCATAAATTTAAGCATTTTTGGTTGTTTGAACTCCTTGGAAAAACATCTAAAAATGACCTAGTTACTGAAAATTTCAGCACGAGAAACTACAATATTCACAGCAATGAAATTGAACCTAAAATTAGTTTTCTATACGATGAAAATAACCGATTTACGGCTTTCTATCACTTTAAAAACAAGAAAAATCAATTGCTTAATTTTGAAAACCTAGCACAACAAAAATTTGGTTTGGAATACTTTTATCGTTCAAAGAAAAAAAATCAAATTTCTGCAAATATCAATGTGTTTTTAAATGATTTCACAGGAGAAACAAATACACCTGTTGCCTACCAAATGTTAGAAGGTCTTCAAGCAGGAAAAAACTATACCTGGAATGTTGTATTCAATCGAAAATTAAATGCCTTTTTAAACTTAAATCTGAATTATGTGGGGAGAAAAAGTGAAAATTCTAAAACAATTCATATCGGGAACATCCAATTAAAGGCTGTTTTTTAAGTTTTTTTGGTATCTTGCCAATAAAATTTAAAAAAATGAAAAAAATCGTATTATTAAGTTGCCTTTTTATGAGTATAATCTCCTATGCTCAAGTGAATACAGAAACGGAGAATCCTGAATTTCCTCAAGATATTGAGAAAAAACATGAACTAAAAATTAATGCCTTATCATTATTAGTAGCAAAGTGGATCGATGTATCTTACGAGAATCTTATTAACGAAGAATCTTCATTTGGAGTTTCTGCAACTTTAAATACCGATACAAGTTATAGTGATTTAAAGTATTCTTTAACCCCCTATTACAGACGTTATTTTTCTAACAAATTTTCCAGAGGTTTTTTTGTGGAAGGGTTTGGAATGTTATTCTCAGCAAAAGACACTGATCTCTTTGGTTTCGGAAGCCAAGAGTTTAAAACGGGTTTTGCAATGGGTGTTTCTGTAGGGAGGAAATTCGTCTCTAAAAAAGGGTTTTCTGCTGAACTTTTATTAGGTGTTGGTCGAAATTTTAACGATAGTACTTACAATGAGGGTATTGCCCGAATTGGTATTTCTGTTGGGCACAGATTTTAAAATTAAGGGACTAATTTTTGTATTTCACCAAAAAAAATGAAAAAATGAAAAAATTACTTTTAATCCTAGGTCTGATCTCTTCAACACTTGCCTACTCTCAACAAGAAATTAAAATAGACATTGCAGATGCCTTGGTCATCAGAAGTATGGAGTTTTCTTATGAAAATTACCTTACTGAAGAATCTTCGGTTGGTATTTCTGCACTCTTTAATTTAGCAAAACAGGAGACCAATTTTAGATATAATGAGAATGTGATGTTTACACCATATTACCGTCATTATTTTTCTACAAACCAGCAATGGAATTTTTTTGGGGAAGGTTTTTTAGGAATCAATTCAGGAAAAAAAGAAAGTATTGAAAATTCAAACATCTACGATGAAAAATATACCGATGGCGCTCTAGGAGTTGCTGTTGGAACGAAATACATTGCAACCGGTGGTTTGATTCTTGATGCATATATTGGAGTGGGTAGAAATCTATTTGGCGCTAATTCTCCTGTGTTAGTCCCAAGAGTGGGCTTTAATATCGGTTGGAGGTTCTAAGAACAGATTCTATACTCCATTACATTCGTATGAATGCAAAAAAAATCTCTTGAAAGAAATTCTTACAAGAGATTTTTTATGTTAGGGATGCTGTATTTCAGAAATTATGAACTTCGACTATAAGCCTGCACTTTTCCAAGTCCAAGAACTAACCGCTACTTTTGTTCCAGTTTTGTAATCTGCAGTAGTGGAAGCATCTGTTCCATCTATTTGAACATTAGACAATGCACCACCGTCTTTCATATCAATATTAGTGTCATATCCTTCCACCCAAATATTGGTAATGGTTCCTCCAGATTGTTTTTTAAATTGTAAGGCAGTCCCGCCAACAGTTGAAATTGCTGTTAAATTTACAAATTGTGGATTCCCATTTACCTTATCTCCTTCAAAAGCAGTAGAAAAACCTGAAACTGTATGAGAAATATAGGTATTTGTTATTGTTCCGTTCCATCCTTCTGTCCAATCTACAGAATCATCTTCATTATTTTCTAAGTATACGTTTGACGCAGAAACAGTTCCTCCAAAAAATTCAACACCATCATCCGATCCATTAATTACGGAAACATTTTCTATCGTTGTTCCAGAACCAACTGCATATAAAGAAATTCCGTTGTATTGAGAGTCTGCATTGATTTGAGCTCCGGTTCCCTTAATGACTAAATATTTGATAGCTCCTGAATTGTCGGTATCATTTGAACCTCCATAAATAAAACCACCTACCTCTGCTTGCGCATCGATTCCCGCTGATGTCGAAGCATCACCACAAATGGTTAATCCTCCCCAATCTCCTCCTAAAGCTGAAGTAGATGAAATTACAACAGGATTCTCTGCTGTTCCTTGAACATCTATTTTAGCTCCTTTTAAGATTGCGATATAAACATCTGTTCCTCCAGCTTCTGCTTGTATTTTTGTTCCTGCAGGAATGATTAATTCTCCTCCTGCCTGAACAATATAAGAAGAACTAAGAATGTATAATATGGAGGGATCTAAAGTAACTTTACTCGCAATAGTCCCCTGTAACGGTAACGTTGTGATAGAAACGTCAGAAGTTACCCATCCAAAATCTGCTGCAGTAACAACCGCAGTACTTGTATATGATAAAGAAGGATCGGCAGGGACACCCTCAATAATAACATTGGCTAAAGGTCCACCATCTTTCATATCTATAGAGGTGTCATATCCTGTTAAAGACAAACCTGTAATCGTCGCTCCTGACTGTTTTTTAAATTGTAAGGCAGTACCACCAACAGTAGAAATTGCGGTAATATTATTGAATTTTGGATTCCCATTCACTTTATCTCCTTCAAAAACAGTAGAAAAACCTGCAATGGCATGAGAAATATAGGCATTATCTACTGAACCATTCCATCCTTCTGTCCAGTCTATAGAATCGTCTTCGTTATTTTCTAAGTATGAGTTTGTTACTGAAACAGTTCCTCCAAAAAATTCGATTCCATCATCAGATCCATTGATAACCGCTACATTACTTATTGAGGTTCCTGAACCAACAGCATACAAAGAAATTCCGTTGTATTGAGAATCTGCATTAATCTGAGCTCCTGTTCCCTTTATGATTAAATAATTGATGGATCCTGAATTGTCAGCATCATTCGAGCCTCCATAAATAAAACCACCTACTTCTGCTTGTGCATCTACACCGGCAGATGTGGTAGCATCTCCACAAATCGTTAATCCTCCCCAGTCACCAGGGTTTCCCGAAGCTGAAGACATAAGAACAGGACTAGATTCGGTTCCTTGAACATCTATTTTACCGCCTTTAAGAACAGCAATGTATACATCGGTTCCACCGTTTGATGCTTGAATTGTTGTTCCTGCAGGGATGGTTAGTGTAACTCCTGATTCTATGATAAAAGAAGAATTTAAGTTGTAAATTGTATTCGCATTCAAAGTGAAATTTTCATTCAAACTTCCATTCATTACTCCAGAATTTAAGTTTTTGATAACTTCCGAAACCGGTTCTTCTATAATGATAGGTGGTTCATCACTTCCACAACTGGTAGTTAATGAAATTAGTACGAATGAAAATGTTACTGTACTTAAAAATTTAAAAATTAATTTTTTCATTTTTTTTATATGTTTATTATTTATTTTACAAATAAATTACCTTATTGTTTAGTTTTCTTTACTTGATTATGAATAATATGTTAGTTTTTTTAATCAATTTGACTCTTTTGTTAAGAAATCGTTAATCGGTTAAAAAGTATATTTTACACTCAATAATAACTGACTTCCCTTCCTATAAGATAATACTGTATGATTGATTTCCTCATTTGTAATTAAACTTCTAACCAATTGGGTTTGTTTTATTTCTGGATTTAATAAATTACGTCCCACCAATTTTACTAGCAAGTTTTTAGACAATTTTTTGCTAACTACTAAATCTAATGTTACAAAGCCTTTTTCTATAATTTCATCATTATATAAGGTAGCGCTGTTAGAAAAATCTTCTGGGGAGCCCAAAGCAAATGTTTTGTCTGAAGCATAGTTTCCCGTCAACGATGCTGCAAACTCTTTTTCTTGATTATTAGTGTAACTTAGAGAGCCATTCACAATAAAATCTGAGGCTCCTTGTAAACTAGAGGATGTGCTATTCTTGTATTGAAAATCTTTTAACAAATCCTGATTTAACCACATTTTGGTAATATTCCCTGTGATATTTAGAATACTTTCTTCTTCTTCATTTTTTAACAAGGCTGTTTTTGTTTCTAGTTCTACACCATATACCGTTGCCTTTTCACCTGTATTCGCATAGAAAAAATAACCCGAAGAACCTCTTGTTTGTGTTAAATTTATTGGATTGTTAATTTGCTTATAAAATGTTGTTGCAGAGAATACTTGCCCTCTTTGAGGAAACATTTCATATTTAAGATCAAAATTATAGATTTCTGATCTATTCAAATCTGGATTCCCCTTCGTAACTCGCCCAGTTGGAGAAACATATTCAAAAGGAGATAATTCTTTGAATTCTGGCAAGGTTTGAGTGATGCTTGATGCAAAACGTAAATAGGTATTTTCTGCTACTTCAAATTTTAAATTTACACCTGGGTATACTCCTTGATAAACTCTATTCAAAGACCCAATTCTTCCACGTTGATTTGCCTGGTCATAGAAATTAGCAACATCCCAGATTGCATTGATTTCATCTCTTTCAAAACGCAGACCAACATTACCAGAAATCTTATTATCTAATGTAAAATCAAAGTTGACAAAACCAGCCATGATCGATAAATCTGCTTCAAATCTATCTGCTGGAGAAGTTCTTAAAATTAGCCCGTTATTAAAGCCCGTTGAAGTAAATGTTGATGACAGTTGATCTATAGATGGGGCCGTAATTCCTTTTGCTTTCACCCCTACAAATAACGATTTAAAAGTTCTTTCTTTATACCTATAATTTACTCCGTAGTTTAAAGAATACGGTTTGTTATCATCTTCATCTTTTATCCCTAAGGCCCACTTGTTCTCTATAAAACCATTGTATTCTGTATCTTGAATCTTTTGGCTAGATTTTCTTTGTTGGTAATCTCCGACATGGGCATATTGAATGGTTGGCGAGCTAGTAGTATCTAAAATATTTACCTCATTTCTTATTCTATTTGGTTCTTCCGCCAAAACAAAATTATATCCCCCTGCCCAGTTTAAAGTATTGTTTTCATTCCATGAATGTTTTCCTAAAATTTGGTTCACAAACAGGGTGGTTTGTCTAAAGTTTTGATCCCTTACAAAAGCTCCATCTTCTTGTGGGTCTTGGTCAAAAACATATCCAAATCCATTTCTACCTTGTTCGTATAAATTGTCTTCAGACTTATTTACGAAAAGGGTATTGTATCTAATTTTATGAGTATCATTTAATTTGATTCCAACATTGATATATCCAGTAGTATTTGTTTTAGTAATAAAACTTTCTACATCATTTGAAGCGGCTGTAACTCCATTTGAAAGGCTTATTGGTCTCGAAACAGCAGGAAAGGCTTTGTCTAATACATTCGATCTAAATGCTCTAAACACACCCTCTTGATGTTCAAAAGATTTAGAGTGAGAACCCATAAAAAAAACAGAGACCTCTTTTTCAAAAACATCAAACTTTCTTGCGGCAGAAAAAGAACCATTATAGTTAACAGGAGTTGCAACTTTTTCGGTATCCCAACCTTGGAAGGTTATTAAATTTTGTAATGCATATTTTTTTTGATGAAACCCAGAGGTTACGTCATTACTAATAACGGTTCTTCTGAAGGAATCTGAAACTCCCAAAACATTCGTATTAGATCCACTCGCTAAGGAAATAGAGTATCCTTTTTTAGTGTATTCTTTTGTATTTACATCAACATTACCAGAACCTTGATCTGCATAATTTGCTGTAGCATAGGTTTTGCTAATTCCTACATTTTTAATACTATTTGTTGAAAATAAATCTAAATTTATATTTTTATTTTCAACATCATCAGAAGGAATTGGCAACCCATTCATCGAAGTTGATAGATATCGATCTCCTAACCCTCTTATATATATGTTTCCAGAACCTTCACTTTTAGTAACTCCAGAGATTTTAGTGGTTGCATTTGCCGCATTTGAAACGCCAATCTTTGATAATGTTTGAGCTCCAATACTTTCTTTGATAACAACTGCCTTTTTTTGTTCTAGCAATAACGCAGATACAGATTCTTTGGAGGTAGAAGACTTAATAACCACCTCTTCTAAAGAAACTCCCTCTTCTGCAGACATTACTTGGTTGACTGTCATAGGCTCACCTTCAATTACAGTAACTAATTTTTCAACTGTTTTGTATCCTAAAAAACTAAAAACCAACACTTGATCACCTGCGGGTACACTTATCGTATAATTACCATCAAAATCAGTGGTAGTTCCGATGGTAGTTCCTTTTATTTGAATATTAGCAAACGGTAATGGCTCGTTATTTGTCTCTTTGTCGGAGAGAAACCCTTTTATTGTTCCTTTGCTCTGTGCAACAACAACTTGAGCAATGACTAAAAAAATAATACTTAAAAATTTCTTCATTATTGAATATCTATATAAGATGTAAAAGTCTATTGAAATTGTAAACTTTGTGTTATTTGTAGATTATGATTAGATTATGGAAATATTAAGTAACTGTTAAATAGGGAAAAACAATTAACAGCTTGTTAACACAAAGAAAATATTAATTTAAAATCCCTAGTATAGGTTTGTAATAATCTTAAGAGATTTAAGTGTCATCATAAATTTATTAGTTTTTGTCGACTATTTTATATGACCAACTGCCTCTGGCCAAGGCAGTTTTTTTATTTGTATTTTATTAATATTTGATTAACATTTACTTAACATGGGGGTTGGTTATTTGCAGCGACAAAAACTAATACTTATGAATTTATCTTTATTGCGCACTACAGCAATATCAATGTTTATTTTTGCTTCCCTAAGCATGAATGCACAGAACACAAATGCTCCAAAATTTGGAAAAGGTTTATTTAACCTAATAGGAAAAGACAGTACTTGGTCTATGAAAGTTGGGTTGCGATTTCAAACGCTCGCAACTTCCAATTGGGATGCCCAAAATGGACTTTCAAACCCGGCTTCCTCTATGATGATTCGAAGATCTCGATTAAAATTTGATGGATTTGCCTATTCACCAAAATTAAAATATAAAGTAGAATTAGGGTTGTCAAATAGAGATCAATCAGGAGCTTCTCAATATACAAGTAATGCACCAAGGCAAATTCTAGATGCTGTCTTAAAATGGAATTTCTCTGGAAATTTCGTTTTGTGGTTTGGACAAACTAAATTACCTGGAAATAGAGAACGTGTAATTTCCTCTGCCAATTTACAACAAGTAGACCGCTCTTTACTAAATAGTAGGTTCACTATTGATAGAGACATGGGGATTCAATTAAGACACCATTTCAACCTTACAGATACTTTTTTAGTCAAAGAAATTTTTTCGATGGCACAAGGTGAAGGTAGAAACATCACCAAAGGAAACTTAGGGGGTCATCAATACACAACTCGTTTGGAATTATTTCCTTTTGGAGATTTTGCAAGTAAAGGAGATTACAAAGGAAGTGATCTTAAATTTGAGCAAAAACCAAAATTATCTCTTGGATTTGCCTATGATTTTAACAACAACGCATCCAAAACAAGAAGTAACCAAGGGTCTTATATGACCAACGATGTAGGTTATTTCTCTACAAATATTTCTACTCTTTTTATGGATGCGATGTTTAAATACAAAGGTTTTTCTTTGATGGCTGAATATGCAGATAGGAAAGCAGATGATGTTTTTGCAAAAAACGCTGACGGATCTTTAACCGGAGACGTTGTTCAGGTTGGTAATGGTTTAAACCTTCAATCTGGGTATTTATTATCGAAAACTGTTGAAGTTTCGGCGCGTTATACAAACATTTCTTTGGACAAAGCAATTACTGGAAAAGGAGCTGAAAATCAGTATACATTAGGTTTGTCTAAGTATATTTCTGGTCATAGTTTGAAAGTTCAAACAGATCTAAGTTACACTGATATTGGTTTTAAAACAAATCAATTATTATACAGAATTCAAGTAGACATCCATTTTTAGAAAAAATAATAACACAATGGTAACATAGATGCTATTTTATGTCCATAAATTTGTAAAACTTAATTTAATCAAAACAAAATGGGAGATCCATATATTTTAATGTTAGTCGCTTTGGCTGTTTTAGCCATTGTAGATTTAGTTGTTGGAGTTAGTAATGATGCTGTTAACTTCTTAAATTCAGCCATCGGCTCAAAAGCAATATCAGTAAGAAATATTATGATTATTGCAAGTTTGGGAGTGTTCTTTGGCGCTATTACTTCCAGTGGAATGATGGAAGTAGCGCGTAAAGGGATTTTTAATCCTAATATGTTTATGTTCCAAGACATCATGTTCATTTTTATGGCGGTAATGATTACTGACATTCTTTTATTGGACGTATTTAATTCTCTTGGTATGCCAACCTCGACGACAGTTTCTATTGTATTTGAATTGTTAGGTGCTGCTGTGTGTATTTCATTACTTAAAATATCTGCTAATGACGCTGAATCATTCTCTGATCTATGGAATTATATCAACTATGAAACTGCTGCCAAAATTATTTTTGGAATATTACTTTCTGTTGTGGTCGCATTCTCAGTTGGGGCAATTGTTCAGTTCTCTTCTAGGTTAATTTATTCATTTAATTTTGAAAAAAGAGCTACCTATATTAGTGCCCTTTTTGGAGGCTTTGCAATTACTGCAATCACCTACTTTATCATTATTAAGGGAATGAAAGGAACTCCTTTTTATAAAGATGTAAAGTTTTTAATTGAAGGCAATACATTGGGAATAATCGCAGGGAGTTTTATCATTTGGTCTGTCATTTCACAGCTATTGATAAAAATCTTTAACATTAATATTTTAAAATTAATTATTGGTATTGGAACCTTTTCTTTGGCAATGGCTTTTTCTGGTAATGATTTAGTAAACTTCGTTGGTGTCCCAATTGCAGCATGGAATTCATACCAAGCATGGGAAATTTCAGGAGTAGCTGCTGATGCTTTTTCTATGGGTGTTCTTGCTAAAAAAGTACCTTCTAATATTTGGTTATTATTAATTGCAGGAGCTATTATGGTAATTACTTTATGGACGTCCAGCAAAGCTCAAAATGTTATAAAGACAGGTATTGATTTATCTCGTCAAGGAGAAGGACATGAGAAGTTTCAACCAAACCCATTATCTAGAGTTGTCGTTCGAGCTGCAATGTCTTTAAACAAAGGAATTGGTTTTATTGTTCCAAAATCAACACTAAATTTTATAGATTCTAAATTTCAGAAACCTGTAATAGAATTACCAAAAGACAAAACGTATGAATTGCCTGCTTTTGATTTGGTAAGAGCTTCTGTTAACTTGATCGTAGCAGGAATCTTAATCTCTATTGCTACTTCTATGAAACTTCCATTATCAACTACATATGTAACCTTTATGGTGGCCATGGGAACTTCTTTAGCGGATAGAGCTTGGGGTCGTGAAAGTGCCGTGTATAGAGTTGCGGGAGTGCTTAATGTTATTGGAGGTTGGTTTTTAACTGCCATTACAGCATTTTTAGCTGCTGCTTTAGTAGCATACCTGATTAGTTGGGACATGGTTATGATTCCAATTTTATTGGCAATTGTTGCTTTTCTAATTGGTAGAAACACCTTAATTCATAGAGAAAAATCTAAAAACGTTAAGAAAAGAGAATATATAGAAAGATCTGAATTAATCACCATCAATGGAGTGATAGAAGAAAGTGCAGATCATATCTCTGAAGTAATAAGTCGTGTAAATAAATTGTATTCAAATGTTGTGAATGATTTGGCAGAGCATGACTTAAACAAATTGCGTAAAACAGACAAACACGTTAAAAAATTAAATGATGAAATAGATGGATTGAAAGATGGCGTTTTCTATTTTATCAAATCTTTAGATGAAACTTCTGTTCAAGCAAGTAGGTTTTATATTATGGTTCTAGGGTATTTACAGGATGTAGCTCAATCTATTAGTTATATTTCAAGAGCAAGTTATAAACATGTAAACAACAACCACAAAAACTTAAAGAAAGCACAATTAAAAGATTTAGAAAAAATAGATAATCAATTGTCTTCTATTCTTTCTAAAGAAGCTGCTATTTTTGAAAATAGAGCCTTAGACAATCTAAATGAACTCTTGATCGAAAAGAACGAATTACTAAAAAGTGTTTCTTTGTCAATTGAGAGTCAGGTGTCTAGAATTAGAACAGATGAAACAAGTCCTAAAAATACAACACTCTACTTCAGTGTTCTTTTGGAAACAAAAGATTTAATAAAAGCGTTGATGAATTTATTAGAAACGTATGAAGAATTTCATTTAGGAACAAAACAAGGCAATTAAAACCTTGTTACAAAACAAAAAAAACCATGAAATTCTTCATGGTTTTTTTTTGTAATTATGTTATTCTTTTTTAGCATTAAAATATCGGTATACCTTGGTTGCTCTTGAAGTTCCAATCGCCTCTTCTAATTGTTCTAAAGAAGCTTCTTTAACACGTTTTGCAGACTTGAATTCGCGCAACAAGGTTATAATTGTTTGTTTACCAATCGTAGGAATTAGTTCTAACTCTGATTGAATGGCACTTTTACTACGTTTATTTCTATGAAAAGTAATTCCAAATCGATGTGCTTCATTTCTTAAAAATTGAGTGATTTTTAAGGTTTCAGATTTTTTATCTAAATACAAAGGAATTGGATCGTCTGGATAATAAATTTCTTCTAAGCGTTTTGCAATTCCAATGATCGCAATTTTACCCCGTAATCCTAGAATTTCTAAACTTTTTAGTGCCGATGATAATTGTCCTTTTCCTCCATCAACAATAATTAGTTGCGGCAACGATTCGTCTTCTGCCAACAATCGTTTATATCTTCTATAAACAACCTCTTCCATGGAGGCAAAATCATCAGGTCCTTTAACCGTTTTAATATTGTAGTGTCTGTATTCTTTTTTACTTGGTTTCCCATCTTTAAAAACAACACATGCAGCAACAGGATTGGTTCCTTGAATGTTGGAATTATCAAAACACTCTATATGCCTGGGCTCTTCAGAAAGTCGTAAATCTTTCTTCATTTGTGCCATAATTCTTTTTACATGTCTGTCTGGATCTACAATTTTAATCTGTTTAAATTGCTCTTGTCTATAATATTTTGCATTTCTTTCCGAGAGTTCTAGAATACGTTTTTTATCCCCTAATTTTGGTATGGTCACTTGAATATGTTCCCCTAAATTAAGTGGAAAGGGAACATAAATTTCAGGAGCCTGAGAATTGAAACGTTGGCGAATTTCAACAATAAATAGCGCTAATAGTTCAGGTTCTGATTCATCCAGTTTCTTTTTGATTTCTGTGGTATGAGATTGAATAATTGAACCATTCGAAATTTTTAAAAAATTTGCATACCCATGCGTTTCATCGGATATAATAGAAAATACATCAACATTATTGATGGATGGATTTACAATGGTCGATTTTGATTGATAATTACTGAGTAAACTAAGTTTTTCTTTTATTTTTTGGGCTTCTTCAAATTCCATTTTTTCGGCAAATAAGCCCATCATTATTTGAAATTTCTCCAAACTTTGTTTAAAATTTCCCTTTAGGATATTTCTAATTTCTTTAATAGAATTGTTGTAATCCGCCTCAGACTCAAGAGCCTCACACGCTCCTCTACAATTCTTTAAGTGAAATTCTAAACATACTTTATATTTGCCCTCATTAATATTTTGTGCACTCAAATCGTAAGTACATGTTCTCAGTGGATATAGTTCTTTAATTAAATCTAATAGTGCCCTTACTGTTCTTACAGACGTGTAGGGACCAAAATATTCCGATCCATCTTTGATAACACGACGCGTCATAAAAATTCTTGGAAAACGTTCTTTTTTTAGACAAATCCAGGGATAACTCTTATCATCCTTCAAGAGAACATTATAGCGAGGTTTGTATTTTTTAATTAAATTATTCTCTAATAAAAGTGCATCTGTTTCCGTATTAACAACAATGTGTTTTATGTAAACAATTTTTTTTACTAAAACACTCGTTTTACCATTCTCATGATTTTTATTGAAATACGATGCGACTCTTTTTTTTAAATTTTTAGCTTTCCCGATGTATATAATTACATCGTCTTTATCAAAATATTGATACACTCCAGGTTCATTCGGTAAAGTTTGTATTTGAAGTTCTAAAGGTGAAGGCATGCAACGAAAATACACATTTTTTTAGACACTTAATAAAGGAATATCACGGAAAAAATAGCGCTAAAATAAATTCAGTTGTTAAGAACAAAAAACTCCTAGAAGATAAAATATAATTGAAAACGTATTCTCTTGAAAAAACTTAAAAAAGAAGTTCTAAGTGAGAACCTCTTCCTTTGGAAAAGCATGATTGCTATAAATAAACAACAACGCGACTCCAATACTTATAAATGCATCTGCAGGATTAAAAATATACTGAAAAAAAGTAAAAAAATCTCCCCCTATGAAAGGAATCCAATCTGGCAATGACCCTTGCCATATAGGAAAATAAAACATATCTACCACTTTGCCATAAAAGAGTTCTCCATAAGGATTTTCTGAAAAAAGAGTCGCTACTTTATGATGAGAATCATCAAAAACAACTCCATAAAAGATAGAATCTATAATATTACCTATTGCACCCGAAAAGATGAGAGCTATCGCAAAAATTACGGCATTGTGAACCTTTCTTTTTATGTTTTGATACAACCAATATACAATTCCACTAACAGCAACCAGCCTAAATAAGGTTAAGAATAATTTTCCTCCTCTACCTCCAAATTCAAACCCCATAGCCATGCCGTTATTTTCTGTAAAATGGATTTTAAACCAATCGAAAATAATCATTTCTTGTCCAAGTACAAAGTGAGTTTTTACATATACTTTAAGAACTTGATCTAAAATAATTGCAATTAAAACAGTAAGAATTGCAAAATTTTTTTTTGACATGATTTTTTTATTTGCGCCCACAAAAGGAACACCGTTATTGTTTGCGTTTTGCTTCAATACTTAAAGTTGCATGAGGAACTAATTTTAAACGCTCTTTCTGAATCAATTTTCCTGTAACTCTACAAACGCCATATACCCCGTTTTCAATTCGTAACAAAGCATTTTTCAGATCTCTAATGAATTTTTCTTGTCGAATCGCTAATTGAACATTTGCTTCTTTGTTCATGACATCTGAACCTTCATCAAAAGACTTAAACGAAGGAGAAGTATCATCTGTTCCATTGTCTGCATCATTCTTATATGCTTCTTTTAACAGTAATAAATCTTCTTCTGCTCTTGCTATTTTTTTATCAATAATCTCTCTGAACTCTTGTAAGTCTTCCTTTGAAAATTTTAATTTTACGTCTGACATAAATTTTATATTTTTTCAATTAATATTTTACTCTTTATCGTATCAAATTCAACCTCTACACCGTTTCGTAATTCATCAATAAAAACTAATTTTAGAGTGAGTGTTTCACTCATAATGTATTCTTTATTTTCTGAAACAGCTGCTTGTAAATTTTGATCGTCTAAAATTGTTAATTTAATTTTATCTGTTACTTCTAATCCTAAATCTTTTCGGGCATTCTGAATTCTATTTACCAGTTCTCTAGCAACACCTTCTTTTCGCAATTCTTCTGTTATGGTTACATCTAAAGCGACTGTTAAAGAACCTTCGTTGGCTACAAGCCATCCTTCAATGTCTTTAGATGAAATCTCTACATCTTCAAGTTCTAAAGTAATATTTTTTTCATTAATACAGATAGAAATTTGATGCTCTTTTTCAATTTTACTTATATCTTCTTGAGTAAAATTTTGAACTTCAGCTGCAATAAAACGCATGTCTTTCCCAAATTTTGGCCCCAATGCTTTAAAATTTGGTTTAATTTGTTTGATTAAAATATCTGAT
>Ga0209632_10001757_pt1 | contig 21487 bp, 23 predicted proteins | sample COG_10_FD_184754 | JGI IMG/M metagenome (GOLD analysis project Ga0209632, IMG submission 184754) | Pelagic Microbial community sample from North Sea - COGITO 998_met_10 (SPAdes) (version 2) | ecosystem: Environmental > Aquatic > Marine > Neritic zone/Coastal water | place: Helgoland, sampling... | reverse complement strand
GCGCTATATTTGAAATCATTCGCGCTAAAGTTTACACCGTCAATAATAATAGGATTACTCATTGTTAATATACTTAGCATTACGTCTTTATACTGTTTCAATTTTTTATTTAATTGATTTTAATTAATTTAAATTATTTTTATTTGCATCATATCGTATAAGTAATTAGTGCATAAAGATTATTAAATATAATTATATATATAGAAGGTATATGAGACATCGCAGTAATTCATACGGTCGTAAAAAACTAAAGGTGAATGACGATTGTTTCACTATTTTAAATAAAGATAAATACATTCAATTTCTAGATTATGATTACAATGTGAAACAATTAAAATGTATATTAAAATCATACAATTTGAAATCGTCTGGAAATAAAAATGAACTGATGTCTAGAATATATAAATTTATGAAGGAAACATATTTTTCAGTTATAATCCAAAAATATTTCCGACGCCACATACTTACTACATTTTATTCTGTTCAAAATAGATTGCGCTCTAACAAACATATCGAATACAATAATACAACTGACTTTTACTCATTAGAAGAAATCTCGGAAATAAATCCATTATATCTATACACTTATAAGGACGAGGATAATTTTAATTATGTGTTTAAAATATCATCATTAATTAGTTATTTTGATAAAAATAACCATGAAAATCCTTATAATCGTAACGCATTTACATCACAGATTATAAATGATATAAATATCATTAAACGTATATATAAATTATATTCTAATATATGCGAAATAGATGATGATATTGGTCCAGTTTTAACCAGGAAGCAACAATATACTCTACGATTAACAGAAATATTTCACACGATAGACAGTCTAGGAAATTATTCTGATATCAATTGGATATTGAATTTATCAAAAAGGGATATTGTCGTACTTATAAGACAGTTATATGATTTATGGAGTTATCGTGCACAACTAACAGAAGAGATGAAGAGAGAAATTTGTCCACCTAATGGAAGACCATTTTATGGAGTGAATATATCTGCTCTTACTCGCCAACAAGATCATATATATCTTTTAGAAACATGTATTACTATTTTTTCAAATATGTTAAATACTACAGCAACCCAGTCAAATAAATCACTAGCAGCACTTTATATTCTCTCTGCTTTGACTATAGTAAGTCCAAATGCTGCGGATACAATGCCATGGTTATACCAATCCATATCTCCTAATATCACCTAATATAACTATAATATCACTATAATCATCAAAATTCCAATATATAACTTTTTTATTTTTTTATGATATTTTCCACTGAAAAAAATAAAAAAAAAATCAAAATATTGTAATTAAGTAAATATTTTGAAGAATAAATCTCTCTTTTTTTCAAAAAAGTTGGTTGTTAGCATAACGCTCTTATTTCAAATTTCAAATAAAATTATTGTTACCATAACTTTTTTATTTTTTTTAGTCTTTTTCTGAAAAAAATATTTAGGAGAATTTTAATATAGCATTTATATATGAAAAATGCTATAAATAATTCTCCAAAATTCTCCTTTAAATTTTATTGTGAAAATTGTGACTATGGATGTACTAAAAAAGGAGACTATAGAAAACATATTAACAGCTTAAAACATAATGCTAATTTATGCTATGAAAATGCTAACGAAAATTCTCCAAAACAGCAATCGTTGGTTTGTTTTTGTGGAAAAACATACAAACATCAGTCTAGTTTTTCTAGACATAAAGTCCAATGTAAAATTAACAATATTGATCATAATATAAATAATATAGACGAATCGACAACCAATAAAGATTTAATGAATTATTTATTAAAGGAAAATTCAGAAATGAAACAAATGATGATAGAAATGTGTAAAAGTATACCGAATGTACATAATACAACCACCACTAATATTAATAATATTAATAATAATCAAAAAATAAATATTAATATATTTTTAAATGAAGAATGCAAAGACGCATTAAACATGACGGAATTTATTGAATCTATTCAATTAACTATTGAAGATATTGCGAAAATTGGTGAACTGGGTCAGACTAAAGGTATGTCCAATATTTTAATAAATAAATTAAACAATTTAGATGTACTGAAACGACCGCTTCATTGTAGCGATATAAAAAAAGAAATAATTTATATTAAAGACGAAGATAAATGGGAGGAAGAAAAAGCAGGTAACCCAAAATTAAAACATGCACTTGATGAGATCACTAAACAGAGTATAAATGCCCTCCCTGATATGAACCAAGAACCAGATGATTATTTAAAAACTATTAGTGAAGTGTTAAGAGATCCTAGAGAAGATAGAAAGATAATCTCTAAAATAGCCAAAGAAATATATTTACAATAGTTCAATTAAGATAATTATATATCGTTACAAATTCCTAAAAATTCCTAAAAATCATAAATATTCTTAAATATTCCTAAATATTCCTAAATATTCATTTTTCTAACGTAATGTGATGCCATTTCTGTATGACATAGTGGTTAATTTATTATATTACAATATAAATGACTTAAAAAAATAGCGTCATAGAATAGTATAATGGCTCGTGTAACCAAAACCAAAACCCCTGTGACTTCTGTCCCCGTTGAAACCCCTAAAAAAACTGCGTCTAAAAAGGCGTCTGCCCCCGCCCCTGTTGTTGAGGTCGCCCCTGTTGTTGTTGAGGCTGTTGCCCCCGTTGCTGTTGAGGTAGCTGCCGAACAGAAACCTGATGAGACCGATGCGTTAACTGAACAATTTACTGACTTCATGTCTAAACTTCAACAAGTAGGAAGTGTGTTCTCTTCACTCAAGTCTGATTTCCGCAGCCTCGAGAAGGTATGCGTTCGCCAATTTAAACAAGCCAAACGTCTTAGCACCAAACGTTCCAAAGCTAAAGGCAACCGTCAACCTTCCGGTTTTGTGAAACCCACACTTGTATCAAACGAGCTTGCTAGCTTCCTCGGCAAGCCTTCCGGTTGCGAAATGGCTCGCACTGAAGTAACTCGCGAGATCAACAAGTACATTCGCGCGAAGAACCTTCAAGATCCTGCCAACGGTCGCCATATCATCCCTGATGCGGCTCTTACTACTCTTCTTTCACTAAAGCCTTCTGATGAGCTCACTTATTTCAACCTCCAAAAATACATGTCTCCTCACTTCCCCAAGTCTGGAGCCGCTGCTGCTGCTGCCGCTGCCGCCGCCGCCACCGTATCCGCATCTGTTTAAATCAAATAATAACATTCAATACTCATAAATATGGTATAGTTATTTGGTAATCATTTTTGTAATCATATTAAATTACTATATAATTTAACATGAACATACATAACAAATAGTATTGGCATTAGTCAATATCGTAAATGGATAATCTTACACTTTTTGAATGATCGTTATATACTATATCGGGATCTTGAATATGTAGATAACCCGATTTAATCAATTTAAAAAAATGTACAAATGATACTTTCTTTGTATTAAATTTAATTATATTATTGCTGTTATTATTACTGTTATTAATATGACAGAAATCAATGAATTTATTCAAATCCTGCATTATGATCGTTTTTAAAACGAAATAAGAAAAAACACTCGTATTTTCTTTATAAAAGGAATTTCGTTTATATACAGAAATTTTATCATTTAAGTATAAATCACTATATTTTAAACCCATATATTTTAATACTTTTTTCATCTGATTATAAGAGAACGCACATTCATGTGAATATAGTGTACGAAACACTGTTGTGAAATTCTTAAAATCATTTTTTTCTTTGAAGAACGCATGGAACGCACTATTGATGATAATTGCCCAGGTTTCACAATAAGATTCAAATGGATTTATATCGGTATTAATAGGAAATATATTAAATATATCCTGGTTTAGCTTATCGTGATTTACATGACTAAACTCTAACCCAAACGCATGTATACATTCATGTATTAACACTTTAAACCATTCTTCTTTTCTAAAAATAACAATGGTGTTATTCTCTTTACATCCACCATATGTATACCCTGAATTTATTTCTACTGGACCCAATATGTAATTACTCGGACGTAATACTTTTTTTTCATTAGATAAAAATATCTTAATATCTAATGTAGCACTACATATAATACTACGCGAATCATCTGAAAAGTTTGATATATAGTCTAATAATAGTATTATTATCTTAATATACTCGTCAAACTTTTTATTATATGCGCGGGAAATGAATTTAACGTTGAATGTTCTTTGGTATATTGCGAACTCATAACAGGTAACATGGTTAAGGCTATTACGAATATTATCCTTAATATTTTCTGGAAAAAAATGAGATTTATCATTAATATTATCATTAATATTATCAACAGTGGTGTATTTTGATTTTTTTATTATCGCTTCATAATTATTTATATTTTTATTCTGTCTCTTCATAAAGAGAAAAAAGTGCTTCAAATATGAAGTAGAATTTGTATTTAATGATATATGATTGCTTAATGACACATTAGAAATAATTTTATCGCTTATTTTACAGACACTCATAATATATTATTCTTATTATAACATATTATAATATTATTGGGATATTATTGTTGGGATATTATTGTTGGGATATTGTTGTTGGGATATTGTTGTTGGGATATTGTTGTTGGGATATTGTTGTTTACGATTACTATTTTTATTTGGTCATCACCTACTTCTTTGCTAACACTTTTTTAATAATATCCAATATATCCATATGCTTAAATATTACTTTGCTTGTTATATTTTTGTTTACCTTTTTATCCATGTTTCGAACAATATTAATATTATCATAAATGGATTCCCACGATTCACTCAATCTCAATTTATCTAATGTACCAGTAACTAAAACAAATATATTTTCACTATATTCAATACACGGATTTGTCTCAGGTGTATCCATTTTACCACATTCTAATAGTTTATCTTGCATCATGAAAATTAACTTCATGATATGATCAATATTTAGAATATCAAATTTAATCAATTCACTATAAAACTTACTAATTGTACGAACCTGTTCATTTAAACGATTCGCTTTACAGAATCCATCATAATCGGATTCCGGATTCACAATCTGAATATTTAAGAATTTATCCATATGATTATTATATTCATCAATACAATGATCCCTGAAAGAAGGATGTATAATACAAATATCATTATATAAACGGGCATATAATGGCACGTTATAAGCCTGATTAGAAGCTATTTCATATATATTCCGCGTGACATCACGAAAAGATATTTTCTCAGTTTCTTCCATATTTCCAATTAGATCGAGTAATTGAGATTTTAGTTTTTCATATGTTTTTTCTCCACTTATTTTATTTAATACAGTTTGAATTTCTTCTAAAATATTTTTATCCTTTTTAATATACGACGAAGCACCATTATCAAATGATTCTTCAGAATCATGGTTTTTTCTTTTCCTTTTCGTAAAGGAAGGTGTCTTAATATAACTAGGAGATCCAACTTCATGTACAATTGAACTTATAATATTTAATACTGAATCGGATATTTTAAATGTTATATGCTTATTACGAATAACGTCTATTTCCTTTCGTGTATAACGAATCATTTATCTATTACTATTTTAATTTTAGGTTTAAATCAATTTTAATATATATTTTTATAATATTTTTATAATAATATTACCTATATATAAGTTAATATGGATGGTATTATAGGTGGTATTATAGGTGGTAATATAGGGGGTAATATCAGAATATTTAAATATTATCTGATTCCTGTAATTCTAATTATCATTATCGCAATGTATTATTTTAAATACTATATCTATAGAGAAGGCGGACTTTTCAAAAAGGCGAGGAAAGGAATAAAAAAAACAACGAAATCCACAGGTAAACGAGTAACAAAAACAACGAAATCCGCCGGTAAAGTAGTAGACAATACCGCAAAAAAAACAGCAGACGACCTGGCGAAAAAAGCAGCAGATGCGAAAAAAGCATCAGAGGAGTTGGCGAAAAAAGCAGAGGAGGAGGCGAAAAAAGCAGAAGAGGAGGCGAAAAAAGCAGAGGAGGCATCAAAAGAATTAGCCAGAATAGCCGCAGAGGAAGCAGAGGAGGTAGCGAAAAAAGCAGAAGAGGAGGCGAAAAAAGCAGAGGAGGCATCAAAAGAATTAGCCAGAATAGCAGCAGAGGAGGCGAAAAAAGCAGAAGAGGAGGCGAAAAAAGCAGAGGAGGAGGCGAAAAAAGCAGAGGAGATAAGAAAAGCAGCAGAGAAGGAGGCAGCGAAAAAAGCAGAAGAAGCGAAAAAAGCAGCAAATGAGGCAGCCAGAATAGCAGCAGAGGCTGCCAGAAAAGCCGAAATAGAGACGGCAAAAGCAGAAAAAGCAGCAGCAGAGGCTGCTAGAAAAGCAGCATTAGAGGCAGCAAAAGCTAAAGAAGCAGTTAGAATAGCAGAAGAGAAAGCAGCATTAGAGGCAGCAAAAGCTAAAGAAGCAGTCAGAATAGCAGCAGAGAAAGCAGCATTAGAGGCAGCAAAAGCTAAAGAAGCAGTCAGAATAGCAGCAGAGAAAGCAGCATTAGAGGCAGCAAAAGCTAAAGAAGCACTCAGAATAGCGGCAGAGAAAGCAGCAGCAGAGGCAGCAAAAGCCGAACGAGAAGCCAGAATAGCGCTGGAAGAAGCAGTAGCAGAGGCAGCAAAAGTTGAAAAAGCTGCCAGAATAGCAGCCGAAAAAGCCGCCAGAATAGCATTAGAAGAGGCGGAAGAAGCCGCCAGAAGGGCAATAGAGGAAGCAGAAGAAGTAGCAAGAATAGCAGCCAGAAGGGCAATAGAGGAAGCAAAAGAATTAGCCAGAATAGCAGCGGAGGAAGCAGCAAAAGCAGCAAAAGCAGCAGAGGAAGCAGCAAGAAAAGTAGCAATGGAAATAGAGGAAGCTGCTAAAAAGGTAGCAGAAGCAGCAGAAGAAGCAGCAAGAAAAGCAGCAGAAGAAGCAAGAAAAGCAGCAGAAGAGGCGATGCGTGAATTAAAGGAATTAGAGAATGCGTGGAAAAAATTACTTACATCCACATCAGAATTAAAATCACAGTTTACCACACTTGAAGATGGTCTTCAGGGCGTAGGTAACCAAATTAGTAATAGTGTTAAAGAGTTAAAGGTTATCGGGCAATTTCCAACAATGTTTAGAAATCTAATTACCAAAGAGTCTAATCGTGCCCTCAATGCTATACGACAAGAAACAAATAGAAAATTCAGTGAAGTTACTGAAGAAACCAAAGCTACATTCAGTGCGACAGAAGAGGATTTAAATATTGAATTTAATTCCATTTTTTCGGAAATAACGTTAATTGGAACAAAGTTATCTACCATTATGTCAGGCTTTTTTACTCAAATTTTAAAAATATTAGAAAACATTATTGAAAGCATTTTTAATGATATGAAACAATTTTTTGAAGACGAGTTTATAGAGTTATTGAATGTAGTTTTTGATTTAACGAAAGCTATATTTGATACCATATTTGAGATATTTATGAATATTCTAAGAATAATTATTAACATACCTTCATGTACACCTTTATGGGCAATGGATGCTGTTAATGCTGTGTTGAAAACCATACTACCAGGTTGGCTAAAATCAATAATAAGAAATTTATTTGTACCTTTAATAGAATTTATTACATCAGTAATTAAAACTATTCTTGGACTATTTGGATTCAACTTCAATTTAGGTATTAACACTGATAAATGTTATCCATCATTTACTTTTTTTGACAAATTTGGTAAGGTTATGAAAGATTTTTTAGTTGTAGTCAATAATATTTTTCAATAATTGTAGTCAATAATAATATTATAATAATATTATAATACTATTATAATAATTAGATTATATATATATATATATAATTTATGAATAGTAATATCAAAATATTTAAATATTATATGATCCCTATAATTATCATTATCATTATTGTATTGTATTATTTTAAATATTATATCTATAGAGAAGGTGGAATTTTCAAAAAAATAAAAAGGGGAGTAGGCAAAACAACGAAATCCACAGGAAAGGGAATAAGCAAAACAACAAAATCCACAGGAAAGGGAGTAAGCAACACCACGAAATCCGCAGGAAAAGGAGTAGAAAAAGCAGCAGACAGCACCGCCAATGTCGCGAATAAAGTAGCCTCAGCAGCAGAAAAGGCAGCAGAAGAGGCGATGCGAGCATTAAAAGAATTAGAAATTATGTGGAAGAAATTAGTCTCTTCTAGTTCAGAATTAAAATCACAGTTTACCACAATTGAAGATAGTGTTAATGACGTAGGTAACCAAATTAGTAATAGTACTAAAGAGTTAAAGGTTATCGGACAATTCCCAACAACGTTGAGAAATTTAATTTCCAAAGAGTCTAATCGTGCTCTCAATGCTATACGACAAGAAACAAATAGAAAATTCAGTGAAGTTACTGAAGAAACCAAAGCTACATTCAGTGCAACGGAAGAGGATTTAAATATTGAATTTAATTCCATTTTTTCGGAAATAACACAAATTGGAACAAAGTTAGCTACCATTATGTCAGGATTTTTTACTCAAATTTTAAAAATATTAGAAAACACTATGGGAAGCATTTTTAATGATATGAAACAGTTTTTTGAAGACGAGTTTTTAGATTCGTTGAATGTAGTTTTTGATTTAATAAAAGCTATATTTGATACCATATTTGAGATATTTATGAATATTCTAAGAATAATTATTAATATACCTTCATGTTCTCCTTTATGGGCAATGGATGCTGTTAATGCTGTGTTGAAAACCATACTACCAGACTGGCTAAAATCAATAATAAGAAATTTATTAATACCTTTAATAGAATTTATTACATCAGTAATTAAAACTATTCTAGGACTATTTGGATTCAACTTCAACTTAGGTATTAATACTGATAAATGTTATCCATCATTTACTTTTTTTGGAAAATTTGGTAAAGTTATGAAAGATTTTTTAGCTGTAGTCAATAATATTTTTCAATAATAATAATAATAATAATAATATCAAACCATATATATATATACAATTATGAACAATGAAATATTATATGAATTTGATTTGATTTTATTACTTTCAATCGTAATATTGTCCATTTTATTATTATATACCTTTTACACATATATAAAGAAGCGGGTAGATACATTCTCGGTGAAAGATGTTCAAAAAAGTATAAATGAAGTTGGTAATTTAGGAAAGACATTAGGTGATCAAATTTCAAAGGTGAAAGAATTGGGAATTGATGTATCTAAACTAAACGAAGATATTGAACAATTATCATCAGTTCCAGACGAATTAGCAGCCCAAGTTAAAGAAGAGTTGTCAAATATCGTAGCTCAAGCATCTGATGAAATAACAAATGCTGCCAATAGTGCTTTCAATGAAATCGACGATGCCGCAAATGAAGTAAATGGCGTAGCATCTAATTCAATAAACCAAATTTGGAAGAGCTTAAATAAAATATCTAATGAAATCGATAATATTCCTGATCAAGTAGAAGATATGGCTACCGATATTTTCTTAGAATGGATACCTATGATATTTGATGAACTGGGAGCCTTCTTCATTCAATATGTACTAGACCCTATAGCTGGTGTCTTTGAAGAAATAGGTGGAATATTTGAAGCAATAGGAGTTGTATTTGAAGAGATACTTAAAGCATTAATAAAAATACCAATGTGTATTCCAATATATATGTTTGATGCTACTTATGATGGGGTCTTATGGGGACTTGATAAAATATTTCCATCATGGTTGAAAGGAATTATTTCGTTTATTAATAATTTTATCATAAAACCTATAATTATACCAATAATTACATTTTTCTTAATGATAATAAAAACAATAATGGAATTAATCGGATTTAAGTTTGATTTGAATTATTACATGAATTTTAGAACAAAATGTTATAATTTAGGTCCTCTAACATTGGTTATTAATATATTCAAAGACCTTTTTACTGAAGTATTTGATGGAATATCAAAATTATTCAAAAACATTCCATTTGATTTATTACTTGATGAAATCATGAAATTATTTCAAACTGGTAACTAATTGACCAAAATAAAAACTTTAGGAACAAAAATAATGTATAGGTTTTGATTGGAATATAATAGGTTAAACAGCATGATTAATAATAAATATATTATCTAGATGAACCATAATTTAGATAATATAAATAAGTATTTCGAACTTCCTATATCTCATAATGATGGAAAAATGCCAGTATCTGAGAATATTATTGATGATCTAGAATTATCAGGAGCAAAGCAAAATAATTCATTGTACAATTCATTATTTTGCAACGAGAATGAATACGCTAAGGAAACATCTGAATTATGGAGAGAATATTATACAGACGATAAACATTTTATAAAGGATACGCAAAAAATGTTGAAAAAAGAATATATATATGACACCAAACCATTAAAGTGTTGGAAAACACTAAAGGGTGATCCGGAATTCAATGATAAATTCCAATTTATAGATAATAGTTATCTTAAGTTTTTGAATAATAACTCTCTATTTCTTGAAATTATTTGTTTATACAAGTTTGCTAGTCCTTTAATTGCATTAATATATCCACTATTCTTACTATTCATACCAATTATTATTCTTAAGTATAATGGTGTCAAGGTTACATACTCACAATACTTCAATATGATAAAAATGATGATAATGAATAATTCACTTGTTCAATTATTTACCAATTTTTCTATTCAAAACTGGAGACAAACTGTGTATTTATTATTTTCAGCATTCATGTACATTTTTGGAATATATCAAAACATTATATCATGTATACGATTTCATTTCAATATGAAAAACATTAATATTTATATTCGTGAAATGAGGGATTATATTAAGAATACTGTGGCAAAGATTGATGATTTTGGTAATAAGAATAAAAATCTCTCTACATACTCTGGATTTGTTGATAAAATGTATGTACAAAGAGATATATTATCAAATCGTTTACAATCATTTGATCAGATTGATGACTATTCGTGGAATGTTCGTAATTTATCAAATATGGGTTATACCATGAAAATGTTATACCATATATATCATGACTCAGACTTTCATAACGCAATTATGTATTCATTTGGATTCAATGGATTCATATTAAATATTCAGGATATTCAGGATAATATAAAGAGTAAAAATATAAATAGTATTAAGTTTGGAAAGAATACTAAATTCAAAAGAGCCTATTATCCAGCGTTTAAGAATAAAAAACATGTGAAGAATGACTATACCTTGAAAGATAGCCTTGTCATAAGTGGTCCAAATGCTTCTGGAAAAACGACACTAATTAAAACAACACTGTTCAATGTTCTACTCTCTCAGCAAATTGGATATGGTTTCTATACCAGTGGATGTACAAAGATGTATAAGTACATTCATAGTTACTTAAATATTCCAGACACTTCAGATAGAGATAGTCTATTCCAGGCGGAAGCAAGGAGATGTAGAGAGATTATTTCATCATTAGATGATAATAAAAAAGAAAATCATTTTTGTATATTTGATGAACTATATTCAGGAACAAATCCATACGAAGCAAACGCAAGCGCATATGCGTTTATTAAATATATGTTGAAATATAATGTGGATTTCATGTTAACTACTCATTTTGTTGAATTGTGTAAGAATTTGATTGATGTTAAAAATATTACAAATGTACAAATGGATATAGTAGTGAAAAATGATGACATTGAATATTTATATAAGCTTAAATCTGGAATTTCAGAACATAAGGGTGGCGTAAAAGTATTAAGAGATTTGAATTATCCTATTGAAGTTATTAATGATACTGTAACATATTTAGCTAAATAGATGATACATTAAGATACATTAAGATACATTAAGATACACTAAGATACTATCTATTTTTTATTGTGTTATAGTAATATATATATAGTATGAATCATTTACTATTTATAGTTATTGGTTTAGTAACAGGTATATCTATAGGAATAATAGGAATAGGGGCAGGTATATTAATGATGCCGCTATTAATAGCATCTGGCGTTTCAATTCATACTGCGGTTGCAACTGGTCTCGCATTACAATTAGTTCCTCAAAGTTTACCGGGACTATTATTGTATCATAAAAAGGGTCATGTTAATTGGACAATATCTATATGTACTATTATTGGATCATTATTCGGAATCACTATTGGTGCGTATTTGGTTAATAATGAGTATGTAAAAGAAAAAGACATGTATCGTTATTTATTCTTGATACTTTTATTTAGTACCTTATATATTGGACTATATCATCTATAAAATAAAATAACATAAAGCAAATTTTAATTTTTTGGTTTATTTTATACTTTACGTATTGTATGGCATGTATTGGTATAAATGGTTTGGGACGAATTGGTAAAATTGTGTTTTTACAATTAATTGAAAGTAACGCGAATGTAGTAGCTATTAACATTCCTGAATTTGATATACATAATATTGAATCATATCTTAGAAATGATAGCGTACATACGTATGATAAATCATGGGAAGTTAACGTGATAAACGATCATCAGTTTATCATCAATAATAAAGTGATTAATTTATTAAACTCTAGGGACGCATCGCAGTTAAATTGGAAACAATATGGTATAAATTATGTTATTGATGCAACAGGAGTTTACCTGACTTATGATAAGGCTAAAGAACATAATGTAGATTATTTAATCATGTGTTCGCCTGCGAAAGATAATACACCTTCATTTATGGTCAACGGTAATCATAATAATTACAAAGGTGAAAAAATTGTCAATAACGTATCATGTACAAGTAACGCATTAATTCCAGTTTTAAAAGTATTAAACGATGAATATGGAATTGACAATGCAAACTTCATTACTATACACTCTACGACGTCTTCACAACAAATTGTAGATACAGTCAAGCTAAAGAACAGAACAGGCAGATCGTTGTTTAATAATATAATCCCTCATACTACGGGTGCTTCAAAATCAATTAATAAAATACTTCCGGAGTTAGATGGTAAAGTACACGGAACATCTGTTCGTGTACCTGTATCTAATGTTAGTTACATTGATTTGAATATTAATTTAAATACAGACGTAGAATTAGATGATGTTTTGAATACATTAGATAAATATGATTTCATAGAAGTAAATAATGATAAATTTAAAACAAGCATAGATTATGCTACGACAAGATGTCCTTCAATTATCGATAAGCACGCATGTATGACTATGCAAAAGCAACAATTTAAACTTTCAATTTGGTATGACAATGAATGGTCTTATTCAGCAAAGGTTATTGAGTTATTAAATCATATGGTACAATACAATACTGAAAAAAATAAAGAATATGAAAAGAAATATTTTATTGAAAATATGGATTTTACCGGTAAAAGGGTAGTATTGAGATTAGATTGGAACATTCCTATAGAAGGAGGCAATATTCAAGATTATTTTAGAATTGAGTCAACATTGAAGACATTAAGTTATATACATAAACAGGACCCAGCGTATATACTCATCGTTAGTCACCTAGGTAGACCTAAATGTAGAGAGAATAAAAATAACTTTAAAACATATATAAATGAAATAAATAATCTTCTACAATTGAATAAATTACCGAACCTAAATATAGTAGAACACTTAGAGTCTAATGATTTTGATTCTCAGTTTGATTCTCAGTTTGATTCTCAGTTTGATTCTCAGTTTGATTCTCAGTCAGACGATAGTAAACTATTTTTGATGGATAATATTCGTTTTTACAAATTTGAAACATGTACAAATAAAACGAATGAGTATGAATTATTTAAAGACAAATATTTAAAATTAGGAGATGTATTTATTAATGACGCATTTGCGTGTAGTCATCGTGATCATTTGAGTATTACTGGACCTGTTAAAGAAAGTAAGGAGTGGGGATATGGTTATCTTATAAAAAATGAAGTGGATTGTTTAACCGATATTATACAAAATGTAAATAATAAGAAAATATTAGCAATAATGGGCGGTGCTAAAATGGATGATAAATTGCCGCTATTAGATAATTTGTCGAAAAAGATTGATGGAATTTATATTGCAGGTGGAAATATTAATAGCATATTGAAAAATGAAAAATATACAAAATATATTAATGATATAAAGTCTAATAAGGCAGAAATATATTTGATGACCGATGGGTTGTCTAGTAAAGACATATCAATAACGCCAAAATATAATACTGTTTCAAATTTAGAAGAAGATGAATATTTTTTTGACATAGGTATGCAATCAATTGTAGAACTGGCAGAATTAATAGATAAATATGATGTCATATTTTGGAATGGTACATTAGGTGTGGTAGAAAATAATTTATACAACCATGGTAGTATAGCTCTTATTAATATTATGATGAGTAAGAATAAAAAAGTTATTATTGGTGGCGGCGACACCGCCTGTTTCGTAAATAAATTTGATCATAAATTCCATTACGTATCTACTGGAGGCGGTGCCAGTTTAGAACTATTATCATATTCTAAATTAATAGGGTTATCGAATATTCTATAGGCGCATGTTTCGTTAGAAAAATGTAAATTTAGTATATTCATAAATAAATGCTAGCTGGTTTATTACCAATTTTACCATCTTTAGGCTTATTGTTCTTGATTGTTGTAGGATATATTATTTTTAAGCAGAAAATGAGTGAATATGCTGAAAAATTTACATCAATGTTTCAGCTATTAACCGCAATGACCGATGAAATAAATAAACTTAAACTTCTTGTAAAATATCAACATTTCACGCCTATTCCTGTCACTGATGAAGGTGTTGATAATACAATATATGAAGAGGATGAAGAGGATGAAGATGATGATGATGATGACGAAGATTATGATGGAGACTATGTTGATTCATCCGCTCGTTTAGGAAATATTGACGAGGAAGATGATGATGATGATGATGATGAGGATGAGGATGATGATGATGAGGATGAGGATGATGAGGATGATGAGGATCGCAGTGAAGAAAAGACAATAGATACTGATATTGCGAGTGCTGAGATAAATTTAGGAGAAATCATTGAAAAACAAATATTTATTGAAAGTGTTGATTATTCTAAAATGTCTAGCAAAGAGTTAAAATCTCTAGCAAAACAGAGAGGCTTAGGTGGAGACAATATTAGCAGATTAAAAAAACAAGAGTTAATTGATATTTTCAACGATAAAACATTGATACTCGCATAATTTCGTAAATAACAAAATTGAAAGATTAATATTCCATACAAATAATTATAGAATATGACAATATTAAAATTAAAGACTGAAAATACTATCATGTCAACAAAGCATAACGGACTTCAAAAGTTAATACCAAAAAGTTTTATTCATAGATTTAATAATTTATTGAATACAACTACACTTACAACTACACTTACAACTACAACTACAAATATGATATGCTATAAAGTATTCATGGAAAATATTCTTGGAGCATATTTAAATCCAATAGGATGTCCTACAGAAAATGAAAATTTATGCCTTACACTTAATTACATCAAAAGAGTTCAAGCGAGAAGAAAATTTATTAAAGTTATATTAAACCGACTAATCTATCCAGAAGTTTTAATAAAACAAATAAGTTCATATATAGGAATAGAAACTGTCAGTGATCATATAACCATTTTCAATAAATTAGAATAAGATTATTGTTCTACCATTATAACCATTATAACCAATTTAAATATTTGTTATCATTATAATAATAATGACACATCGCCATACTAATACTAAACTGCGCCACTATATCAATCACACTCAGCAATGGGAAGAAGACAAACAATTATTCGGTAGTTGTATTTTTTCATTTGGTGTGATCATCGCCATAGTTTACCTTATAATTGAATATAATACAAAAATTGATTGATAATTTATAATTTATAATTGATAATTTATAATCGTTAATATACATTATCAATAGTGTAACTAAATATAAACTTACTATTGTCAATAATGACATGCTTAAGCAGTTGTGATAAATTTATATACAATCACGTTATATGCCCTGTATCGAGCAATGGCTATCTATACACGCCCAGACAAGATATAACGTGCGTGCGCAACGATTTGAGTGTGATATTTTCCGACAATTGTGAGATTTGCAAAACTGCAGTCGATTGTTGTGCGAATAATTACGAAGAATGTTGTGAGCGTGGTTCTACCTCAATCCCTACGTCTTTTCCAACAGCACAACCAACACTACAATGTGGTTCAGAAGAAATATTTTATTACGAATCCTCTGAAATGTGTAACTTTTTCGAAACCATAAATGAAAACGAAGCAATTAATCGTGATAATTATATGACGTGTTGTTCAGAAGATAGGGAGAAATGTTGTATTTTGAAATCCACCGAGATATTTATTGGATTGGGCTGTCTGGGGCTGGGTATTTTAATATGGATATATTTACTTGTGAGACCATCATATGTATCTGTGACTCCCCTACAAAAAAATGAAAAATTCCGATCATGGACACATACCCTTTATTTTCTAAAAAAAGAATTGCCCGTATAAATTAACACCACATACATCTTTTATGGTCTATCGCGCATGGAGTACATATGTTAGGGATCAAATACAAATATCCAAATGGATTAGAAACATGATCTGGATTTGTATACCCATCTGGTTTACGTTTTTTACATATATTACATGGTTTTCCACGACATGGAGAGAACCGCGTTTCGTTATAGCGATTATAATGTTTTTTACATAAATATGAATTTTCGTTAGTATCTCGTATTGTATCCATTATATGTATTATATGTATTATATGTATTATATAATAATAATAATATTATATAAATATATATATATTCGTTAATGGAAGATTATTTTCATCATTATGGAACCGTCAATGAGAACAATTACACACTTCACGATGAAATAAGATCAGCAATTAATAAATCCCAGTATACTATACATACTTTTGCACAGCAAATGAATATAAAATTAAGGACGTTAGAATCGTATTTAGATGGTACTATTATTCCTGAAAAAAAAGTCGTTAAAAAAATGAATAAGTTTTTAAACAATAAACTAAATACGAACTGAACCATCATGACGAACTGAATAATCATGACGAATTATAATCAAAACACACATCCATTTCAGATACAGTAATAGTATAGTGTTTAAGAAGGGATACTTTAATTTTACCAACGTGTGACTGCGCAATGTATTTTGTCAGAAGCGTTACATTGGATGATTTCATCACCGGAATGTTGATTGAATGGCAAATATGTTTCAATATTAGTTTCATCATATACGTTTCACAAATTATTGGCTTATTTGGAAGTACAAATGATTTTTCAATGATATTTATGCTCGCTATATAGTCATTCAATAAATATTTATGTAAAATATTATTTATGTCTTCACTATCTCGTCCTAATTTTAACATAGCATCTTTATATGTATTAGTATAACAATCATCGCATTGTGGAAATATATTTCTTCTCATCTTACCCCGACAACTCCAATCAGGCGTAGTATCTAAGAAATAAGGAATATTTAAAGTATGCGCAATATCATACACATGATTTTTATAAACAGGTAACATTGGTCTATAAACATTAACATCCATGATAACATTTTTCTCTTTTATCACAACTAGATCGGTGATTTCATGTCCTCCGCGCATGATATTATTAAATATGTTTTCACATATATCATCTTTATGATGTGCCAGAAATACGCCAGATGAGTTATTTTCGTCACATAATTCGCGATAATATGTATAACGAAAATCGCGCGTCATCTTTTCATAAACCGCACGTTTTGTATAATGTCTGCGCTTATAATTCAAATTACGAAAACAGAATGGGACATTTTTCAACTGGCAATATATATTCAGAAAGTCACGTTCTTTAATACTTTCTGGGCGGTTATTATAATTTAAATGACAACAAACGAAATATAAGTCATGAATGGTATGCTGTTGGATATATAATAGAATTTCAAGCATTACCATTGAATCCACTCCGCCACTAAGAGATACTATTAGTCGCTTTATATTATTATTAATTATAAAATCATGAATATGATTGTAAAGTTTAGTATTTGTCATATATAGCAAATCATTGTCTTCATTATGTTTCATAGGAATATTGTGTGTTTCTTCAAGAATATCATAATACTGTTCGCATAAATCGTTCATTTTATATCACACAATATAAAATGAAATGTTATCAATTTTACCCCCTTTGTTATACAAAATTGATACATTTTGGTTCCGTATATATATTATATTAATAACGAAAACAAAATGCTATCAGATATATATATAAATAACGAAAACAAAATGCTATTAGATATATATATAAATAACGAAAACAACATGCTATCAGTAATTAATAGTAAAGTTCCTATGAAGTTACACGACTGGATACCATTTGATGAACTTAATTGGGAGTATATGTCTTCCAATCCAAATGCTATTCATATTCTTGAAGAAAATTTGGATAAAGTGCATTGGTATTCATTATCTTCCAATCCAAATGCTATTCATATTCTTGAAGAAAATTTGGATAAAGTGCATTGGAAGGAGGTGTCTCAAAATCCAAATGCGATTCATCTATTGGAACAAAATTTGGATAAAGTGGTATGGAGGTGCATTGCTGGTAATAATCCAAATGCTATTTCTCTATTGGAAAAAAACTTGGATAAAGTGGATTGGCGATCTTTGTCACGAAATCCAAATGCTATTTATCTATTGGAACAAAATTTGGATAAAGTGAATTATAGTTGTTTGTCTCACAATCCAAATGCTATTCATATTCTGGAAAAAAACTTGGATAAAGTGTCTTGGCGTTGGTTGTCTCAAAATCCAAATGCTATTCATATTCTGGAAAAAAACTTGGATAAAGTGGATTGGTATTATTTGTCTGGAAATCCAAATGCCATTCATATTCTGGAAAAAAACATGGATAAAGTATATTGGCCTTACCTGTCTGGAAATCCAAATGCTATTCATATTCTGGAAAAAAACTTGAATAAAGTGCATTGGGGAGAGTTGTCACGAAATCCAAATGCTATTCATATTATTGAACAAAACATGGAATATATAGGGATGTATTGGTTGTTGTATGGGTCTTACCTGTCTGAAAATCCAAATATATTTACTATTGACTACAACGCCATGAAGACGAATATGTATAAAGAAGGTGGATTTGTGGAAGAATTAATGAAAAATAGGTTTCATCCGCGAAACATTCATAAATTTACTAATTGGGGATTTCCTGGTATTGATGACGATAATGTAGATGTGTAAAAATATATTTACATAATCCGTACATATATCATGATTACATTCAGTTAAACACTATTTAGTGTTTTTTCGCCTTTTACAAATTCTTTTTTTAATAATATTGATTTCATAAAATAAAATATAATATTATATTAATGAAGGTGTCGAAACATATGAAAAAAATAAACAAGAAAAAGAGCAGGAAACAGTTGAATAAAAAAACTAAATCGCCCATGAAAGGAGGTAATTTATTTGTACGTCCAATTGACGTTGTGCGCGGTAATCTTAGGAAAAGTTACGAAATTATTCCAAACAGTTTTCAATATAACCTAAATTTATCATGGAGGGATGGTTCAGGTAAATCTAAAATGTCAATGGCACAGTTTAAAATATCAGATGAAAATATTTCAGGGTTTCAGAGTTTACTAAATAAGAAATTAACAGAAATGGATTGCTTTGTTAATGCTATGCAATTGATTGGTATATTTGACAAATACACAGCAAATATTTTACGCATTACATGTACTGGTAAACAGGGAGTAGATAATGACGAGATGGAAATGGCATTTATTTTACATAATTATCTAAACAATCCTGCTAAAAACGTACCATACTATGATTATTTTCAAGTAGGTAATTTTCAAATCTGGGCTGAAATGTTAGCTAAAACACTCTATCCGGGACATGTAGCATTTTGTGGATATTTTGATACCATAGGTGACAAATCATATGGTCATGTATTTCTTATTGGAAAATATTTAAATGGAGAAACGGCATATTTAGATCCTCAAGTCGCAAACTGTAAATTAAATGATCTAAATTGCGTACAACATTTAAAATCCAGGAATGGAATCCCAAGAACATATTGGAGTATGTTTAAATCGGATGATAATATTACTTCCAATACACTAATGGAAGATCTAGGATTCGATGTAAATGCTGGAAGATAGTACGAATATTTGCGCATTATTGATGTGTTATTGTACGTGAAACACGTGCGGAAAAATTGACGTATTATTTCACAGTATATACAAATAAACAAATATATTGGCAATACAAATTTAGCAATATGAACAACCAATATCATATACAATCTCATATAATGAGAGCGGCACTGTGCACGGATCTCACTACATATTTGAGAAAAAAAACAATCAAACAATTAGCGGCTATGCTTAAAAAAATAGATATACGTATGCATCGCGACTGCTTAAAGGGGCAATATATTGAAGAATTAGTAGCGTATTTGATTCATAATAGTGAACTAGATACTAACTAGATACTAACTAGATACTAACTAGATATTAATTTACATTTATAGTCCGCCATTTCTCATAATACGATTAATATAATCTTTGTAATTATATTTATCATTCTCCTCCTCCTCCTCATCCTTCTCCTCCTTTTTTAATGTATATACTTTTATTGGATATTTATTATTCCATTGTCCTTCATGATTTCGCTCTTTCGTCACGAGACGTTTACTACTGTTGTAAGATTGATTATAAATATTCTTTATAATGGGCGTATTATATACTTTCGTTTGAATCACTGTCTTAATTATTGTCTTAATTATTGTCTTAGATCTAATAATGGTCATATTATATTAATTAATAACGATACTCCTTTAATCAATTTTTAATTTTAATCAGTATTTTATTTTGTATTTTTAACTTCAATAATGTAACCAATTATACAATGTTTACATTATTTATTATTTATTAATTATATATATATATATATATATATATATCTACACTATGCATTCTAGCTACCTGATGATAATTTATTTTACATATAAAAACAATATTAAACGTCAGGCATTTTCAAAACCATCTGGAACCAGTATCGAATCAAAAAAGTCATGCATGTCCGATGCTACTACAGTAGATATAATGCGTAGGTAAATAATCATGGATTATCTACTTCTTTTTTAGTCTACGTCCAGTAGTTGGCTTAACATTGTACATTCCCTGCGTTACTGAATTTACAGTCACTTCATTTGTTTGACAATATAGAATTAATCCTTCTTCCAATTCTTTGATGCTCTCATCTACATTTTTCTTTTCCTCTTTCAATTCAGTTAATCGTTCGTCCAACTCCACTAATTTTGATACAATACTTTCAAGTGTAGCGTCCATTGTAATGATATAATAGAATTACGTTTAAATAACTTTTTTTAACATTATTTTATACTTTCGTTTAGAAGGAACAAATAAAAA
>Ga0209632_10001755_pt1 | contig 21494 bp, 18 predicted proteins | sample COG_10_FD_184754 | JGI IMG/M metagenome (GOLD analysis project Ga0209632, IMG submission 184754) | Pelagic Microbial community sample from North Sea - COGITO 998_met_10 (SPAdes) (version 2) | ecosystem: Environmental > Aquatic > Marine > Neritic zone/Coastal water | place: Helgoland, sampling... | reverse complement strand
TTTTAGCAAGTTGCAATCAAAGTTATTACAAACACTATTTACCTTATTTAAAGGTAGGCAGCGACATAGAGTTAATTAAAGATAGAATAATACTTGATGAAAAAATGGGAAATATATCTAGTATTAGAGCTGATGACTACTTGAAAGAATTAGAGATAATAAAATTAAAAATGTACAATATTAGTTATGAAGCTAAAAAACCAATACTAATGCCTTTAAGAGGTAGAAATATAACTACTGAAACATGGGAAGAATGAGAAATTTATAAAAGCATGGAAAACGGGCACTAAAGGCTATCCTTTAATTGATGCTTGCATGCGAGCTGTTTAATCTACATTTACTTTAAAGCACATATACTTTAATAACTATTCCAATTTACTTAGTTTTGATATATGCTTTTATTGATGGATATTTAGATTAAAAAATTAACTTTAATCCTTAGTATTTAAAACTAATTGAAGATTATTTAGAAATTCTAATTCATCTCCATCAAACTTCCCATCTGCAACTCCAACTGTTGCTAGTGATTGAATCACAACTCGTTTTTTATTATTATGCATAGATTTTATAACTGAAAAATGGGTCTCATCATTAATTTTATTTGATTTTTTGGCAAAATTAAGAAACTGATCACCAGTCATAGTTGTATTTCCAGGTAAATTTGATAAAATTTCAAACATTGCGTCAACTTCCTGATTATCAAATTCCCCATCAATAAGACCCATATGCTGTAATACTGAATATAAAGCTAGAAGTTCATTTTCTTTCCAATCTTTTAACTGAAAAATATTATTAAAAAATCCCATAATTTAAATTTAACGTTTTTAATTTATAGTAATTTAGTAATAAGAAATTAATAAAACAATATTAAGTACTTACATGATCTTTCTTGACTAGAATTTTTGAATTTTTCAAGATTTTTTTTAGGTAATGAAAGTTCTTTAAAAGATGATTTAAAAATAATGACTAGTCTTCCTTTAGTACCGTTTTTAAAATCGGGTTTAAAACACTTATTTAAAAATAAATTTTAAAAAAAAGTCGGGGTAGTAGAATTACAACCAACACTTATTTCACTAGATTACAGCAGACTTTCAAACTAAAATTTGCACCATTAGCAAAATGCGTTTTTGGAGCTGGGATTTTAAATGATATTATGGAGGTTCAAGATTTGGCCGATAAATTGTATTCGAAATTTAAAGCAGAGGGAATCTTAGAAAAAATCGCAAATGATTTTAATAATTTAAGTTCGGTTAAAAAAGAATATATTATCAAATTTGTATCTAAAATTATGGAAGCAGATGGCACTATAAGTCCTCAGGAGATTGCAATGGCTAACAAATTGACAGGAAGGTAGCAAGACTATAACCTGCTTTTTTCTTTTTAGGCCTTAATTCCTTTTAACCGTTAGTTCTGTGTTAGTTATCATAATCATATTAGCTCCATTAAGTTGAGGTGGCTTTTCTATCTAAAATCCATCTCCATGCCACACTCTAACCCCTCCTTCTAGGAATCAATAATTTAATGTCAATATTGATTATGGATTAAAAATTATTAAATTTATAATATTATTAAATAAATGAAAGACAGTATTAAAATTAAGCTTTATTCTCAGTACAGCTTATTAATTTCAGATGTAATTCTTAGAATAATAATTCTAATTTTTATCGTCTTAAACCCACTTACATCGCCATTTATTATAGTACTTATTCACCTTATCACAATGTTAATTTTCTTTTATTTTATTAAGAAAAGAAAACTAGGAATTGAAACGTTTATAAAGACAAGATCAAAATCATACTCAAAATTTTCTGCATCCAAAAGAAAAATAATCTTTGAATTAAAAGGAGATAGAGGAATTTTCACATTAATTACATTGGTAAGTTCAAGCATTTTAACAGCTAGTATAATTTTTCCCTTTGCTTCAAAAGAAGTTTCTGACTCTTTAGATTTTGAATTCCCGTTGTATTTTCTTTTATGTTTTATAACCTCTTCTCTATTATACAGATATAATCATGACAATTTTGTAAAAGAAAATATTGTATCAGTTCAGATAGATGATGAATTAGTTCCTCATAAAGAGATTGTAGAATATAAAAAATTCCTCGATTTAGAGAAGACTGATAACTCAAAAGAATTATTTTTTGACAATGATGACTGGATTATTGAAATTTCTAGAAAAGTAAATGAATACCGAATAAAAGCAGAAACTTTTCTTATTGAAAGTGTTTTTCTAGGTGCTTTGACTTTTTCAGCATTTTTAGCAATTGCAGGTCCTGAAGGATATGCTCAAATCACTGACCATAATAGTGAATCATTAATTAATAATTTTCTTTCTGCTGTGGGAAGTTTAGATTTTAAAGTTTTATTAAGCTATTTTAATGAAATTGATAAGATTTATTTTTTAATTGCTACTGGGAGTATTATATGTTCTGTATTTTACATTGCAGTTCTTCTTAAAAGATATCCTATAATAAGAAATATTGAAATTTTATCTTCTGGACTAGAAAGAGCTAAGGTCTGGAACGAAAGAGAGGAAAACATTTTAAATCTTGAATTAGAGCGTTCAGAACTTGATCCTGGATCAGAAAAAATGAAATTACTAAAATCTAAAAGAGTATATTTTTCAGATAAAATTCAGCTAGAATTAGCTAATTGTGATAAATATAAAATTGAAATTGACACAAAATTCCAATTGATTTCAATCATTAGACTAATTGGACTCTACATTTTCTTTTTTATACTATTTATTTCTTCTAGAATTATTCACCCTGATTTATGTATTATTCTTTTTATAATCTTAGTCTATGCAATAATATCAGCAAAATTGATAGACTATCATTATGTAAGTTTATTAGATAAAAAAGGAAGTGGTAAATACAGGAAATATTTTAATTACTGATTTGATTAAGATTTATTCAAAATCAAATTATCATTTCTAAACCTAATTCATCCATTTTATTAAATAACACTGTCGTAAACTGGTACACCAAAACAAACAGCTATGCAGGAGGTTATGAGTTAGCCTTTAAACTTACCTTTTTTCCATTTCCCTTCAATTACAGTTCCATCTTTTGTTGTAATTTTAGCTTGACCATTGGGTTTAGCATCTGTAAATTCTCCTTCAATTACAGTTCCATCTTTTAATGTTGCCTTCCCTTGACCATTGAGTTTACTATCAATAAATTCTCCCTCATAAATCACATCTTTTAATGTGATTTTACCTTTCACAAGTTCACCATTTTTAAATTCTCCCTCCTCTATCATTTCGCCATTTCCAAGTATTCTCTTCCCTTGACCATTGAGTTTACCATCTGTAAATTCTCCTTCAATTACAGTTCCATCTTTTAATGTTGACTTCCCTTGACCATTGAGTTTACCATCTGTAAATTCTCCTTCAATTACAGTTCCATCTTTTAATGTGATTTTACCTTTCACAAGTTCACCATTTTTAAATTCTCCCTCCTCTATCATTTCGCCATTTCCAAGTATTCTCTTCCCTTGACCATTAAGGTTATCATTTTTAAATTCCCCCTCATTAATATAGAGGTCTCCAAACTTTATTTTACCTTTCACAAGTTCACCATTTTTAAATTCCCCCTGCCTAACTAAGTTCATAAACACATAAGTTCCTTTTCCATTTTCGCAATTACCCTCAATACATTGTTGAGAATATCCAGATGTAAATGGTAACAGAAAAAACATAAATAATAATTTATTCATTTTGTAAGTTTTAAACCATTAAAATAATAAAAAGTTGGCTTAGTTAATAAAGCAAAGGGAGGTTAGAAAAAAGAATATTCATCAGCCTTTTTTTTCAAAGTTTCTGATGCAAATTTCTCAGCTTCAGCATATGTTTCAAAGTCCCAAATATTCCTTTCCTCAGGGAAGTCTTCATCTTTAATTAACTTAAGCCCATCTTTTTCCAAATCTTCTTTAGAATTATAGACTTTACCATTAAATCCATAACCTTCTGAAAAAACTTCTTGTTCAGCGTGTTGTTCTATATCCCAATACATTTCAATTAATAAGACTTCTGCAAAACCTTGAAAATAGTCCTCATCATTATTTTTGTTTTCAATGGTAATTAAAGCTTCATGAACAGAGTAATATCCTTCTCCGTCTTTAATTTCCTAGTGTTTCAAATCCATTTGATAAGTTTAAAGCATTAAAGTAAGAAAAAATTGTATCCTGTTGATGTTTCCAGTATTATCTTTTGGGCAAAATAATAATACTAACGATACTTTTTTTCCATTAACGCAAATCCTCTACCTCCCTTTTGAATCCAAGTTTTTATAACATTTAATCCACTGGTTCCCAATCCTATAAAACATACTTTTTACGGTTTTTTGTAATTACAAAAAATAAAAACATTATCACCAATACTATTAAAATGATTGATATCATATTATTTGATTTTTCAAACCATTAATCCATCTATTAGGAATATCATCAAATTTAGCAGCCATTAATGTTCCAGCTATGCAGCCATTGGTATCTGCATCTCCTCCCTCATGGATTATGCTAAGAAGCCCACTTTCAAAGCTTTCTGAGTAATAATAACCCCATAGACCCGCACAAAGAGATTTTAGAGTATATCCCCAGGTTTTACTATCCTCTAAATTGAGCGATGCAATATCTTTGGTTAAGTTATTTTTAATGTATTCTATAGTTCTAGAATCTAAAGTAGATATACTTTCTAAAATAGATTTTAAAGACGTATCTCCCCCATTTATTTGTCTACATAGTAATAGTCCATGAATTTGGCAACTATCTACACAACGTGGGTCAAAATGCGTAAGCTGGCATACTTTTTTAGTATTTTCTAGTACTTTTTTTTCATTCTCATAACTGTGAATTACTACAGCAGCATTTCTCATGAGTGCACCATTGGGAGCAAGGTCACTTCCTTTCATTCGCCATATAAATTCTGCGCATTGTTCCGGCTTGGAAGTATATTCTGGGAGCTTTAAAATCTCGTGGGTGGTCTTCCCTATTCCCATGGGATTGTCATTAAACCAATTTTTAAATTCTTGAGCTATGTCAAGAGAGTTTACAAACCCATATTTTTTAATGCTTTTATCTATGCATAGAAACTGATCGGTATCGTCTGTCCAAGCACCAACTTCAAATCTAGAACGGTGTTTGTCTCTTACTATGTCGCTGTAATTATGAATACCGTTAGGATAGTTTTGGGCAATTTCTGCCTTGGACATAAACTCTGTAGCTAGTCCCAATGCATCGCCAATGGCCTGACCGAGGTAAATATTTTTGATTTTAGATAGCAATAGATTTAATTTTTTCTAAATTTAAAGGATAACAACGTAAGAATTTTACAATCTTAAATTAGAATTTTAAATTATCAAACCAGAATATTTAGATAGCGCATCAACAACACCTGTAGATCCAAGAGTAAAGGAAGCTATGCTCCCCTACTTTGATGAGATTTTTGGCAATGCATCTAGTAATCATCTATTTGGTAAACAAGCTAAACAAGCAGTAGACAATGCTAGAGAACATGTTGCTAAAATTATTAATGCAAAAGCTAAAGAAATTGTTTTCACATCTGGAGCTACTGAAGCCATTAATTTAGGTATTAAAGGCTACCTGCAAAGTAATAAGGACAAAGGCAATCATATTATTACAGTTAAAACTGAACACAAAGCAGTTTTAAGCACTTGCGAATATTTAGAGTCTACAGGAACTGAGGTGACTTATTTAGGCGTAGATAAAAATGGCTTGATTTCATTAGAGGAATTAAAAGAAACTATTAGAAAAGAAACGCTACTTATTTGTGTTATGTATGTAAATAATGAAATTGGTGTTATTCAAGATATTGATGCTATTGGTACAATAGCTAAAGAAAATAACATCGCCTTTTTTTGCGATGCTACTCAAGCGGTTGGTAAAATCCCAGTAAATGTAGAAGAAAGTAATATAGATTTACTTTGTTTGTCTGCCCATAAATTCAATGGTCCAAAAGGCATTGGTGGCCTATACATAAAAGAAGGCATTAAAATAACCCCTCAAATTCATGGTGGTTCTCAAGAAAATGGTTTAAGAGCAGGCACTTACAATACACCGTTAATTGTTGGATTTGGAGAAGCTTCTAGAATTGCCCATGATGAATTTAACCAACGCCTAAAAAATGTGCTTATTGAAAGAGACAAATTACAAGCATATTTTGAGGATAAAGGACTAGGGTTAATTCAATTTAAAGAAATATCTCGGGCGCCCCATATATTGAGCGTGCAGGTCAAGACAGATTCGGAAAATTTTTTAATAATGAATGCAATGAAATTTGCAGCTTCAAACGGTAGTGCCTGCAATGCTGAACTTATGGAGATGTCTCATGTGCTAAAAGCAATTGGAAACGAGAGTGGTAACGTAATTCGGGTATCAATATGACTATACAGGAGCAAATATTATATCTAAAAATTAAGCAAGCTCTCAAAGGAGGACCTTTATCAAGGGCAGATCTATTATTGAAAGTAAGGGGACATGGTAATCCGATAATAGAGCATGATTTTGATCGATCAATACAGAAATTTATATTTTGGAAAAAGATCTATTTTGATGAAGAAAGTTCACTTTTCGGACTATCACCGTTCTTTGAAAAAGATACCCCATTTATAATTCCTGATATTTTCCTCGAAACAGATGTTTTCATTTCTGAGCATCAAGAAATATTTCATAAATACCAAGGTGCTGAGCGCCTCAAACATAGAGATAAGATTTTAGATCTTTCAGAAAAAATCAATGATGGGATTAAACAATGTTGCATCCTTTTTGTGCAATTAAAAGACGCAGAAAAGAATGCAATACGTGATAAAGTTTCATCTCGACTAAAGAGTGAACTCTATAAATATCAACTCGAACATAATGAAAATACGATTGAAACAACAGAGAAGCCTATTGAGAAAGAAGAAGAAATCATTGAGGGTAAATCTGAGCAAGATGAGCATATAGATTTAAGTGAGTATATAAATGCTTTTACCGAAGACTCAGAAGAACTATTATACCCTATTCTCTACAAAGGGTTCCCGAATAGAGATTTTATCAACGAAAAGCTCGATCAAATTATAGATAACTTAATTGATACTTTCGAAACCATCGGAAATCAACCCTGTGAAAAAGTACTTAATGAACTTAAACCAATATTCAATCAGGGATTGAACACCCTCCAACATGATGCTTTTTTATATGACCTGATCTATCAACACAAAGAACAATTCAATAAAGAATTTGAGGATGCGCGTGCTATTGCACTTCTCAAATCACAAATTACCGATCCTTTTAATCATTTTTTCAAACTAAGTAACCTCAATATGGAGCACCTCTCCTTCGCCGAGGACAGCGCTGAATTTGATGTTATTATAAGAGAAGTTTGTAGAGATAATATTATTACTGTTAAAGAACGTTCATACCTCGCAGAGAAGGCAAAAGAATACTTTATAGATACTGAAAAACTAAATAGATATTTGAACAACCCATTTCTTGGCTTTGAATCGTTCAAAATATTTGTGGATCAAATCTGTGAGGATGGAATAGTCACTGAAACAGAAAAAGAATACATTAACGAAAAAGCTGAGCAATACAATGTTCCTAAAGAACTTTTGAAAAAAATGATTTCTACGGGATTATTGCGGGCACAATTTACATCTCAACTTGCGCAAGATGAGGATTTTTATGAAATTGTATTTATTTATTTGTTTGCTAATGCCTATGGGCTAAAAACAGTGGAGCAAAGATTATCGAGTATGCTAGCTATCGATGCTAATGGACATTCAATAACCGATCAATTAGAAACTAAAAAGGAAGTGCTTTTTGATTTCCTATGCGATGCTGTAAATGGAAAGAAGGAACTAGAAGCATTGAAAATTGAATCGGCAATTGATATACATAAGGTCTTTGCTAGACTGAGTATCACAACTATTCCTCTTGGGAATATTCTACATAAAGAAAAAGTCAATTCAGCTTCTTTAGTTCAATTAGATAATGTAACAAAACAAAACGAAGAGACATTCAATTTAGACGGCCATACATTTGCAATACATGAAATAAGTCAAGAAATGGGACCGCTTTTCTGGTGTAAAACAGAAGGTCTACACCAAGACATATATATAAATAAGTCACATCCAAAATACGAGTTCTATTCTAGTGACAGCTTTAAACAGATACTTATTGCTGTAGGTAGAAGTAGCCTGTCATTTTCAGATAGCTCCGGAGAGATATTTTATAATCGTTTAAAAAACTATATAGAATTAATTAATTAACACACAGAATGATAACATGAATGAAAATCTAGAAAAGATTTACAAAAAAATTAAAGGTGCAGTAACCGATCAACAGGTTTCGTTAATCCTTGGTGGTGTAACAGCAAAGGCCTTAGTATCATTTGAAAAAGAGTATTACCAAACAACAGCCTCATTTGATTTTGGAAAATTACTTTTAGAATCACTTGACAATACCGCTTTATCTAATAAAGTATTTATTGAGATTTTAATCATGGACCTTCTTGAGGATTCTGAAATCAATACACTTATGAATATTTTGAATATTCAAGGTACAGCAAGTTATAGTACAAGAGAAGATATTTGTGGCAAAAGCATTAAAATGAAAGCTAAAGCTATCTCTGAATCACTAGATTTAGAATTAAATTATTTCATAGAAGATACTAAAAATAAAAAAACCCAAGAACACGAATTAGTAAGTCCATATTCACCAATAGATATTAAAGACCCTGACATTGAAATACCTAAAGAATTTCTTGGCTTGCATGATTATCAAAAAAGAGTAAAAGATACAGCAACTAAAATACTAATCGAGGATCAGAAGAAAAAGTTCATGATACATATGCCAACAGGCTCTGGTAAAACCAAAACATGTGTAGAAACAATGATAGACTACATGCGCACAGTTATATCAGAAGACGGATTTGTAATTTGGTTCGCGCATTCCAAAGAACTCTGCGAACAATCATATACTACATTAAAAAACATGTGGCAATTTAGGGGAGATGAATCTGTTGATTTTTACAAAGTTTTTGGTGATACAGAAATCAATCTGGACATAGTAAATAAAAAGAGAGCCGTTCTATTTATCGGCTTCCAAAAGTTCAATTCTATTTTATCAAGTAATAGTGCAGACGTCATAAGTTTTAGGACCAAAATTGCAAATAGGGCAAAATTGGTTATTGTCGATGAAGCACATAAATCGATGGCTCCAACATATAAAAAAGCAATTGACTATTGTCAATCAAATTTTGATGATTGTAAATTAATTGGTTTAACAGCAACCCCAGGTAGATCAAATGAAGACTCTGAAGAAAATAAGTTCCTTGCGGAATATTTTGATGACAATTTAATAACCATTAAAGATGCGTATGGCGTTGAACAAGATAACCCTTTAAAATATTTACAAGAAGAAAATGTTTTGGCAGAAATTGAAGATGAAATTTTGAATTTTGATTTAACAGTTAATACACCGCTTAAATCAAATGCTGAGGAGTTGACTAAAAGCCAACTTGAAGAAATAGCTAACCAAGCCGTGATTAATCCATCTAGAAATATTACAATACTTGAAAAGGTTAAAGAGCGTCTTGAAAAAAACAGTGAGGAATCCATTCTAATATTTGCGGCAAGTACAGCACATTGCATAGTTCTAGACATGATCTTTAAAAAGGAAAACATTACTTCTAAATACGTATTGGGATCAACCAAGAAAGAAGAAAGGGTTGAATCAATACAGGAATTTAAAGATAAAAAACTAAATGTATTAATTAATTATAGCGTTCTTTCAACAGGATTTGACGCACCGTTATTAAATACATTAATTATTGCACGGACGATTAATTCTAAAATACTAGGCTCACAAATAATTGGAAGAGCCCTAAGAGGTAAGCGAAACGGTGGAAATAAAAAAAATAGTATAATTGTATTAAAAGATAATATAACAGGTTTGGATCCATCATTTCTATTCTCGTATTGGGAAGAATTTTGGGGTAAAAAGTAAATTAACTAAAACCATAAACTATGAGTTTAACAGGATCAGGATTAGATTCCATGAGAAGTATTCCAACGTTTGGAACGGTTGGAGCAATGGCAGAAATTATAGATAATTCCATACAATGGCGTGTCAAAGGAAAAGTTACTAACATAAATGTTATTCTAATAGAGAAAGGTAAAAGTAAACAAGTTAAAGACATTATTATTACTGACAACGGAGTTGGCATGGGAGAAATCATAGACACCTGTCTATTCTTTGGAGGGGGCACAAATCATGGAGCCAAAGAAAATCTCGGCAAGTTTGGAATTGGACTTCCCTACGCTTGTTGCTCTCAATCAACTAAATACCATGTTTACTCTTGGCAAGAAAAAGGAAAGTATAAACACGTTTCTAGAAATCATGCTGAATACAGTGCTAATGATATTGTTGTCGACAAACCACATGAATTTTTAAAAAACCTTCCAAATCTATTCCTTGAGACTAATCCAGATTTGGCTACTCAAAATTCAGGCACGATTGTATATTGGGAAGATTGTGATCGAGTAGATCCAAAAATGGCAAAAACTATAATAAAGCATTTAGACCAAAGATTGGGAAGAATATATAGGAACTTTATTGATAAAGATGACTTAAATATTAATTGGAGAACTTATAATGTAGCCTCCTCCAAGCAAACGCCTACCAAGGTGACAAAACATAGTGCTACTATAAAAATTAATGACCCTCTTAGATTAGTCAAATCAGGCACTTTACTTTCTGGCTCTGATTACAATATTCCAGAAGGAAAACATGATATTTTTGAGCAAATAGGTAATGAGATTATTATTAAATCTAAACCAGATCCAACATTAAATGGACATATACATGAAATTAAAATAAAAGCATCACTAGCTAAATCTGAAATTCAAAAACCAGGAGGAAAAGATGGAGGGAATACACCCATTGGAAAACTTTGTAGTAAGTCTTATGGCATAACACTTGTTCGAGGTAATCGAGAAATTAAATTACACACCTTTGGTTATGTTCTACCTAACTCTCAAGACCCCCGGAATAGATGGTGGAAAATTGAAGCTTCATTTGAAGCAATATCTGACGATATATTGAATGTGAATGCAAATAAAACAGATGCCCTAAATTTCAGACATATGGACTCTGATCAATATGAACAGCATAATATTGATGGTGATGGCAATGTTGGTTATGACATTCAATTTCGATATGATATCTCCTGTGTAATTCACCGTCTTATTAAGGATTTATGGGCTACTATTCAAGAAAGAGGGAAAGGACAAAGAAAAACTAAGACAACACAAAAATGTCCAAAATGTAATCGATTTACTTTAAAAAATGGTGTTTGCGAAGATTGTGGCGTTATTAAGAGATGTCCAGAACATGGCCAAGCTTATGTTAATGGTATTTGTCCAAGTTGCCAAGTTATTGTAACACCCAATATTTGTGTTATTCATAAGGAACAACTTGATCATGAGGGTAAATGCCCGAAATGTGTAACGCCAACGGAACCATTAACGGATGATGAGAAAAAACAACTCATTCGTATTTTAAAACAATATGACGTATTCAATCAGGATCCTAAAGCAATACAAACAACAATAGATTGGTTTGTAAAATCTTCCAAATCGCATTTTATAATTTTTGTTCCAGACGATTTGAACCCTCATTCATTTTTAAAGTATGTGTCCTATCAAAATAAATTTGAATTAATATTTGTGAATACCTTACATTCATTTTATAAAGTACATATACATGAACATTACATGAACGGTGATGATGAATTGGAATCTTTAATTTTATTTATTATATCATGGGTTAATGCTGAAAATCATTACAATGCTGACCCTAGTACAAAAATACTGATTGAACAATTTAGAGGGCATTTTGGTCTAAAGTTATCTGAGAATTTAAAGGAATGGAATGCAATTATGGCGCAATCTGGTAAAACTACTGCATAAAATTTAACACATACAACTTAAATCGAGCCCTAGAAGCTTCTGTGTAGAGCTTTTCTAAGCGTTGCTGACTAGAAATAAGTTGAGTATCTACAATAAAAACAATGTCTGCTTCTAGCCCTTTAAAAGTATTAATGTTCGTATAGTTAATCGCATCTTTTTGCATTCGGCCTTTATTATCTAAAGACTTAATGGGCATATTTCCTGCCTTAGTAGTATCTGCCAAACAACTGTCTGCCTTTGTGGAGTTGAGCAATATTAAAATTTGGTTAGGGACAATTTCGTGCTCTCTAGTAAGAGACTTAATTTCATCTAGCACAAATTTCTGCTGTTGCAATTGGTTTTTAAACTCCTTAATTACAATATCTTCACCAGCAGGTGCTTTATCGAAAGATTTAATCTCTTGATTTAACAACTCTGATAAATAGCCAACAATATTTTTAGTGTTCCTGCAATTTTCAGGCAAAGTATACTCTATAAACTCATTACTTTGAGGTATGGAAGAATAATGACCAAAAATATTTTGCATCTCATCCATGAAAATCAAACGCTGTCCATCTTTATGGATAAGACCAAAAATAAGTTCAAACCAAAATTCTTTAAAATCTTGCCCTTCGTCAATTATAAGTGCATCGTACCTTTCTTCAATATAAGGCATGCATTCTTCTAACTTAACAGGGATATCCAAATTCCAAAAATCTTCCGATTTATTGTCTTTATTTTCCTCCCACCAATTGGCATCGAACTTTTCAATAATTCTTCTTGCCAAAGAATGAAAAGTAGTGACTTCTATTAAATTTTCGTACTTATCAAATTCATACCTAATTTTATTAGATAGTGTTCTGTTAAAACACATGAAAAGCACCTTTTTACGATCGTTTACCAAATCCTGAGCTAATGTTTTAGCAACAATAGTTTTACCAGAACCAGCCGGTCCTTTAGTAATAATATTTTTATTAGTAGCTACTCTTTTAAAAAGTTCTAATTGGAAATTAGTAAGCTCAATGAATCGTTTTTCATCGTACTTAATTTTGGTACTTAGCACTTGTACAAAACCAATACCTCTCAGTAATTTATTTTTAAACTTTTCGTACATCCATTTTCTCACCCCATTTCTTGTAGGGTATTGTTGTTTTAAAAAGTCGAAATAAACAGGAAGTGACTTATCTAAATGCAACAGATGCAACTGATCTATTAATTGCTCTTCAGCAATTGAAGAGGGTAGATTAGCAGGAGATTGCATTTGACAATCGGGAAAACACAATGCCCAACCTACAGGCATGCCACCTATTAAATCTGTATATTCTTTTGCCAATGAATGAGCTGCCGATGTAGCTTGGCTATCTGGGCGTTTGGTCATTATTCTGTTGTTTTGCGTCCATTCATCTTTTTGCCCATTGTATTGAATTACACCTCCTTTAACTTCAATACAAACAAAGGCCACTTCTGGAATAGCCACTATAAAATCTATTTCATACTCTGGCTTCTTCCCTACACCATCAGTCACGAATTTTCGAGCATAAAACACATCGTACTTATCCGCAATTTTTTTCAATTGCTCAAAAACTTTAAATTCTGCTTTTTCTACGATTCTATCTTCTGGAAAAAATTCTGGATATATCATGCTAACTTATATTGAACGTGAAGTTAAAATAAACCATCAAAATAGTTAAATTTAAAGATGCTATTTAGAAGTGGAGACAATTTAGAGGTTGGTGCAATTGAATTTATAGAAAATAATGAAAGCATTACTTTGTTTTCAGCTTATTTAAAATTAGATGCTCTTAAAAAAATAAATACAAAGAAAAATATCAAACAAATTATTGTTAGATGGCAAGTAGAAGATGTTTGTAAAGGCATATCAGATATAGAATTATATCATTATTGCTTAAGTGAGAACATAGCCTTGTATAGGAATACAAGAATACACCTAAAAGTACTATGGAATAATCATTCTGATATAGTTTTAGGATCTGCAAACATTACAAATAGAGGTATTGGAGAAAGAGGTAATTTCAACTATGAACTAAATGGAATTATAAATGATATAAATTTTGATGACAAATCGTATTTGAATAAACTAGTTCTAGAAAGTGAATATGTAAATGAAGATTTATTTAAAAAACTAAAAGAAATAGTGGAAAATATTAAATTACCTACACTTACTTTTCCAGAACTACCAACTCCACCACCAACTGTTGACTACTTTTTAATAAATCAACTTCCTATGACGTCAACACCCAAACTACTTTTCGAAATTTACTCAGGCATAAAAATGAATCAAATTGAAATGGATTGTGCATCACACGACATAGAGTTATATAGAATATCTAAAAATCTTAACAAAGATGAGTTCTTATCAATCCTTAAAGAGCGATTTAATAATCACCCATTTATTTTAAAATTTAAAGAAGCTGTTAAAAATTCAACTGATTATCAAGGCAGATCTGAGAGAGATAGGAGTATGAAATTTGGAACAGTAAAACAATGGTTTAGAGACATTACTACAACAGTTCCAGTTCCTAGAAGTTTTGAATTAAATGATTATGTAGTTATATTATATACATGGATATGTGAGTTTGATGAGTGTTTCACATATAGCATTCCTGGCAGAAAGAGTCAAGTTATAAAATTCAATTATAAGTTTATAGATTAGAAATTAATCAAATAGTAATATAATTAATTATAAGCATATAGCTGTAAAGCCTTCATTGTTAAGGTCTTCTACTAACAATTCTTTATCATTTTTAGTACCATGCCCATTTTGATGAGTAACAATCTTAACATTTTTATAATTTGTCATATTGAAATCTCCCTCCAAAATCTTAATTAAATAACTTACACTACCTAATTCATAACCAGGATTTTTTTGATTTGGTATACCAATTTCATCATTCCCTTGATACCAAACAGGACATGGATGAAAAGCCAAATCAAACGAAAGTGAAGGCCCTTCTTTATTATCTTCAAATATTATTGTGAAATACATTCTTTAGATTATATAAAACAACTTGCACACCCATCGCCTTCGGCATCCATTATTTGGTCTTGCCAGCTTTTGGTTTTAGTTGCTTTGGTTTGTGTTCTAAGATAATGGTCTTTTTTAATTGATACTACGCGATCTGGATTTTTTAGCTCTTTTAATGTCTCTGAATCCATCCATGAGAAACCATCTTTTTCGTATTGCATAGCAGATTCAAACAGTTTTGGGTGTTGTTCTAGTAGCCACACCCATTCTATCTTTTGCTGAAAAAAGCAGAAGAAACAACCAGAACGACTTCTGTTGTACACTCCTTTTTTAATCTCTCCATTAATATCCACCTCATATTCTAAAGGTTCATAGTATGCAGGGACACCTACGCCAGAATCTCTAAGGATTTCAAAAATATCGTCTATCTTGAGTACATCTTCATTTTCTATTAGCGGAAAGCTGTCCATTTTACCTATTGGGTAATCGGTAGCTTTAAGCAAATGAAAAATAATTTTATTAAAAAGCTGTGTATTGGAATCCAATAACGCATTGGCTTTTTGCTTTAAATTAAAGTCTACAGAAATTGGAGTATCTACTAAATTTTGAAAATGCGAATTAGCATCATTTTCTGTAGCTAGCTTTTTAAAATTAGCAATAGCATTGTTAGAAAGTAACAACTTAATCACATCTTCGCTCCAAATGTTTTTACGAAAAGGAAATATAGACTGTACCGACTGTTTTTTAGAAATGTACCCTTCCCTATCTTCATCACCTCTAATACCTACATAAGACACAGTGGGTTCATCTCCCATGTATTTTTCAAATGGATCTAACTTTAATTTTTTGGTACACCACCTAGCAGTTGATGAAGGTAAATAACCACCATACAATGTCAAAAAATGATCAAATGGACTTTGACCCATTGTATTGTTTAAGTCTATTGGTTCTAATTTTAAAATAGGTTTACCCAATGAACTCTCCAAACGATCTATTAAAGCATACGTTTCATTTAGCTCTCTTCCAGTATCGCAAGTATAGTATTCTACGTCTAACTCTGGATGTCTATTTTTTAAATATATAGCCAAAGCAGCACTGTCTTTACCCCCAGAAATACCAAGTACATGCCTTACTTCACTCATTTTTCGTTATCTATTTGCTTTTTAAGCACTTTCATAAGCGCAGCAATGTTATCTACATCATTTTCTTTCAACAAAGCCTCTATTTTTTTTTCTAATTTAACGGTTTTAGAAGCGTTAAAATCAATGTTTTTCCTTGCAATTAGCTCACCATCAGAACCCAATAATTTCATTTGCATGAGCTCTACACCATCTTCTGAAGAAGCATGTAAATCAACTACATCGTTGAGTCTTTCTAAATACTCCACAAGCTGATCTAGCATACCTTCAACTTCAGCATCTTTAATTTTATCTAATGGTCTACCAAGTACATAATCTGCCAAAGATTTTAAATAAGAAGCTCTATCGTCTAGTGGAGAACGCAATCTATTGTAAAAAACACGTTGCTTCTCACTTAAAAGTCCAGTTTTAATGTGTTTAAAACGTTTGTTTAACATGAGCTTATAATCCTCAAAAGAAATATCATTAACTACTAAAAATAATTTAATAGTATTTTCAATCTTATTCAAAAGCTCATCGTAAGAAACTCTAATTTCCCTAATACAATCCTCTAATTTTATTCGGAAAGCTTCGGCTTTATCTTCCTCTAATGGATAATAACCTAGAGCTGCTGGCATTTGCTCAAATAGTGCATTGTAAGGATCTTTTGCCGATTTACTTATTGCATCTCTTAATCTAATAGCAACACTAGAAATTGATTGTGTAGATTGAGCATACTGGTTAAGTCCTCTGTAGAAACGAATAAAATTTGAAAAAACAGTAATTGAAGCCGTTTCCACACCTTTAATTCCCTTGCTATTATCTAGTCCTGTAAGGTCTTTATATTCACTTAATAACTGCGCACTAACAGAGCTAGTATTAAATGTTTTAATGATATAATTAGCAGGTTTTTTGTGCAATAAGTCCAATACATCAGCATCTAAAAAAGGAATGTAGTTATCTTCTGAATGAAGATACAATGCATACTGTTCTTTGTTGGCAATTAAGAATATAGGCACCCAAAAGTCTACAAAGCCTTTTTTTAGCTTCATTGCATCTGAAGCCAACAACTTGTCATAAAGATCTTTTACGTTTTGTTTGTTGTTTTTTGCGCTATCTAAAAAAGCTTGGCACAAATTCCACAAAGCTGTAAAACTCTCATCTGAGGGCGGTCCAAAAGTCCAAATACCATCTTTAGCGGCCCTATGTATACCTGTTTTTTTAAGTAAAGCAAGGTATATAGTTTTTTCTGGTGGAAATTTATTTTCGTCAAAACCTATATCTTTTAAATTACCTGAAGATAATAGTTGCTTAATTAGTGCTTTTCTAGCAGTTAAAATTGGAGTAGAAAGACGTTCTTTATTTGACAACTCATTTCTGTAAACAGGAATATTAGGATAAGAAATTTCACATATTTCTGAGAGTCTACTGTTAAGCGACTTAACAGAACTAATATTTTTTTCAATTTTTCCTTTCCAATACCACTTAACTTTAGAAGAATTAAATTTAGCGTCTATAAAGTCAATTTCTAATTGACTTAAAACAAAATGTTTTTCTTCATTAAATAACTGTACAGCTACTTTATCTTCTGAATGTTTGTCAAGTAAAAAATTAATCTTATCAAGCTCTATTAGATGAGTTTTAATTTTATCAATTTCCTTGTACAAAACAAATACTTGTGGTGCAACAGTGTCCTTAAATCTATTCGAAATATCTGTGCCGATTTTGCTTTTGTTGGTAACAATAACGTTTATATAACCATCTACTTCACCTTTGGGCTCAGCAACATCGTCTAGGGATTCTATAAAACGATATTCAAAAAAACGAGGTGTTCCTATTTTATAATAAATCTTTTTTAAAGGGATTATAGGAAGCGTAAAATATTTCTTAAGTCTAGATGTAAGATTAATGTCATGATCTATAAACTTGGAAGCATTGAATAGTTCTTGCTGTATGTCTACATCAGTGCCATCAATAAAATTATACTTATTTCTATATCTAAAGAATTTTATAAGCTTATTCTGCTCAAGCTTAGCAATTAATTTAGCACAAGACTTCTCTCCCAAATATTCTAAATAAGAAGACAGAACAACATCGTCAAGTAATCCGCCTTCTTTTGCGAAAATATTTACTAAAGCAATAGTTTTTAAAAGCTTTGTAGCTAACTGTGCATCTTTGGTTAGAATTGTTTCTGCTTTTTCAATGGCCTTAGAAGCAGCAATCCATTGTGCTTTATGGGGGTTTTTCTCACCGTCTTGTAGCTCTGCACTCAGATTCTTCCTTAAATAATCGAACACATCTGAAACTGTAAAGGGAAGTTGTTTGTCTGCAAAATCTTTTAAATCTTTAGACTCAATAAATGTGAATAAAGAGCGTTCATTCTGGCCATATTTTTGAAGAGAATGTGTTAACGTATGTGCAGCTAATAAATCCAAAGGATATAGTTTATTCTCCAAACCAGATAACTTCTGCTTACCTAGTAAACCAGACTCTACAATTTTTTTAGATAAAGCTTTCCAATTATTTACATCTTTTGCAGGTAATTTAATTTGAGCAAGTTTTTCAGATGCAAAAAACAATAATTGCTCAACAGGTTCATCAAAAGTAAGGTCTGTAAGTCTGCCTTTCACTTTGAGCCATTCGTCTCTTTGGGTTTTATCTAGACCTCTAGCATATCCACCAAAATTTTGATGTAAAGTAGTAATAAGCATTACCTGTTTGTCGGGTGAATTACAGTATTCTGCTAATTGTTGAACAAAATAAATTTCATCTACATCTTTCTTACTTGCATATTCTAAATGCTTACCAAATTCATCAATCAAAATAACAAGTACTTTTTTCTTTTTCTGAAGATTTTTACACGCTATATCAATTGCGTTTATAACATCATTATTTGCACTAGATTTTGCATTAAATTTATTTGCAAAAGCTTCTCTTAAAGAGATAGGCTGTCCAACAAACTTAAAAAACTTAAAATTTTTAAAGCCGGAAAATTGTCCATTAACCCTTTCCTGAAAAAATACTGTTTCACCCTTAAGGTGTTTCTCAAGTGCCCATAAAAAAGTAGACTTACCAGTACCATAAGAACCAATAATATTAAAGGAATGTTGGCCAGATTTATAATTAAATAATATTCTAGAGAAAATATCTATTGCATTGCGAGTAACAATGTAGTCAAACATTGAATGCTCATCTCTAATGATATTGGTAGAGGTAACAAATTTACTCATAGAAATTTTTTAATATTACCCATTTATTCAAATCTGTTTTCATTTGAATTTCTTTTCTACCAGCGTCTTCGTTATACACAACATAATCTTTCGCTACCAAAGCGTCTATTAATAGGTGCGTCTGCTCTTGATTGCATAAGAAAATATCACCCACTTTTCGTTGAATATCATCGAATGTAATGGAACTTTCCCCATCAAATTGATCCATTATTGCAAATAGAAAAATTAATGCCGGAAGAGTTTGATGCAAACCGTAATTAAAACGATAAACCTGATCTCCATTATCTTTAAGCCCATCTACTTCATAAATTAAACGTAAATCAATAAAAAGTGCAGATAAATCATCTTCTAAATTTTTAGATCCTCTTTTAGGCGGGCAATAAGATCTTGAAAATATTTTCACATCAGAACTTATAGTATTAGCACTGAACTGTATATTATTAACCTTGCACTGTCTAATTAAATAATCGGTGAGAGCAGGAAGTGTAAAATCAAAAGAAACTCTTGATTTTCTAAATTGATTAAATGCCTTATTATAAATAGACGAATAACCAACTTTTTGCAATTGATAATGTAACAACCACAGAGAACCTTCACTTTCTAAATATTCATCATACCCACCATCTTTCAATAAAAGATTAGCAAGCTCAGTTAATTCTAGATCTATATTTGCTAGGCCAAAAGCTTTTAGCCAATGACTAATTGATGTAACCATATTTTTTCCGACACCAAGTTCTACAACAGCTTCTTTATTTTTAAAACTATTACCAGCACTTAAATGATCAACACCTTTTTTTAACCAAAAATGCCGACAATGAAATGTCTCATGTCCTGAAAATTTAAACTGATTTATCATTCTTTGCTTATCAACATAAAATTACGTTTGTTAACTTAAAATAAGACCTGTATGAGACTTAATTTATAAACAATTAAAATTTTATTTGTTAATCAAAATTAACATACAACAACATATTTTTTTTATGTCTTCAAAAATTAGGAAAAAAAACCAATAAAGAAGACAGGCTTTAAAGTCGGGGTGAATAGATTCGAATCATTATTTAATAATTTTAAATAAAGTTGACTTAGTTAAGAAAGTAAAGGGGAAAATCCTAAACATTGCTGAGAAAGAATATCACAAGTATTTAAAGAGAAAGTATTTTAAATAAAACTATTCGTCAAACACTAGTAACTCTTTTTCAGCTTCTTCTTTAGTTGCAAAAAATATTTCAGGAAAAAATTTGTACCAATTTTCAAACTCTTCATCTAATGGCCAGTCATCATAAATTTTATTTTGATACTTATATTTTTCGTCTATAATATGTTGTTTTTCAAAAATATCGCCATAATCATTTTGTTTTTCAACCAATTCTTTGATTGTACCCGTGTGATCTTCTCCATCCAGACCTTCTATTGTATAAACATCCCCATTTTTTTCAATGATTGGAGCTTCGTAATAATTTAATTGTGATATTAAAATTCCTAACTCATCATATTTTTCATCACCTGAATCATTAATAATATCAGCTAATAGAACACTGTAAATTTCTAAATCATCTTCCATAGTTATAATTTTTAAATATTATCCTTTGCTTTGATACTCCATTTCAAATTTAACATAATCTTCAAATGCAGAATCAGCTTCATCATAAGTATCAAATGTATTTAACTCTCTTTGATCTCCCCACTCAATTTCATAACCATCTTCTTCGCTAAATTCACCGCTTTCATATCTTTTTCCATTTATTATCAATGCACTATCGTGATTTTGTCTATCGTGAATTTCCATTTCTTATTCCCAAATATTTTCAAAAACACAATAATGTAATCGCCCTTCAGCAATAGTCTTGCCATCTTTCATAACTACAACATAAGTTTCTACTACTCTATCATCAACTAGTGGTTTTTTCTATATTTGGTTATAAACTAAAATAAGTTGGGGCTGAAAAAATTTCACCAAATTTTCACCAAAAAAAGTGAAAATTGACTAAAAATACTGATTAACAGATGATTAATAAAACTGTAAGAAATACTGGCGCGATCACTAAAAAGTCCGTTACATAAAATATGTTTCGGACTTTTTTTAATCACTTATAACTAATCTCCTAACGATACTTCTATCCTTAGCATTAACTCTTAACAAATAAACTCCTTTAGAAATATTCAACAAGTTTAAAGAAACCATTCTTGGGCTACCATTTGAAAACGA
>Ga0209632_10001754_pt1 | contig 21519 bp, 28 predicted proteins | sample COG_10_FD_184754 | JGI IMG/M metagenome (GOLD analysis project Ga0209632, IMG submission 184754) | Pelagic Microbial community sample from North Sea - COGITO 998_met_10 (SPAdes) (version 2) | ecosystem: Environmental > Aquatic > Marine > Neritic zone/Coastal water | place: Helgoland, sampling... | reverse complement strand
AACTATTATTGGTTTTACATAACGCGGATTCACATATGCCAAACCAATAATAGTTACAAAATATATTATATACCAAATTCCAATAAGGATAAAATATAATTTTGGAGATACTTTTTCAACCACTTTATTTAACACATGGAATGTTTTGTTAATCATCATATTCTTATTATATGATGATAAAAAATATAAAACAATATAAAATCATTATTGTCTAAATAAGCAATGTTGGATAAATATGTGTCTTTGTATATAACCGACTATATGAAATTGTGTAGTCATTGTAATAAATACGATATTTATAAATACGAACAAACATGTTGTTTTTGTAAAATTTTTTATTGTACTGAATGTACAAGCAAATTAACGAGAAACTATAATCATTATGAAACGACAAGTAATTATTGTGAAATTTGTAACGTAAAATGTTTTAAATATAGTGTACCCAAAAAAACCTAGTTACGTTTTTCCGAACGACTCATCCAAACAATCGGGCGCCAAGCAACATAGGAACGCGTGAGTTGATCCGTAGGTAAACCCGGAATAATGATTTGTAATATATAATACACCATGTCGCGTAATTTGTTCATATGTATTTCATCCATAGGTGCCTTTTTCTTCAATACTTCAAATTGATCAATCGCATATTGTGTAGGGCGATTTTCATTTGGACCGGAACTAAGAAAATAGTTATAAATGAATTCGTTAATTTCATCATTTAATTTTGACGAATCACTAGTTTGCTTTTCATCTGTAATAACATATCCGTCTAGTTTTGCCGAACCAATAACAAGTACATTTGCGCCTCCTGGTAAAAATGTAGTATTTCCCGCGTTTTTCTGATTACCATTGTAATTGTTTAAACTGTCAAATTGATAAGAGTCGCTCATATTCATATTTGTTTGATTGTCAGAATTGGATCCATCTTCATTCTCGCCATTTTGTGCGGCAGCAGCAGCAGCAAAAGCACCATTTAAACAACTATCTGGACAACCGATGCCACATTTACTTTGAGGAGAATCGCCACATTTATCGTCCCCATCTCCTTTATCCTCATCGGTATTACCATCATCTCGTTTACTGTGTCCAAAGAAATCAGAAGTATCTAAATTGCCAAAAAGAGAATTAATATTTCCACCTCCTCCGCTTCTAGAACCGTTAAAATTGGATACATATGAATCTAAATATTTCTGTCCTCTTAATTCTTTGTAAGTAGAAGTAGGTTGGGTCCAAACATCGAATATTTTGTGATTAGACCATTGAATTGGAGGCCAATATTCTTTAGGTTCATTGTTTTTAGTACTAGGTAAATTGGGAATAACAATATTCAAAAAATAATATCCAATATCAGTTAATTTGCGCTTATTTTCATCACTTACATTGCCCTGATTTACACAATATGTGACATATTTTTGAATGGTCTTTTCTAAAGGTGATCCATCCTTATCGAAATATATGTTAATTTGCTTAGTAATAAATTGGTTCATGGTTTCTCCCGGAAGGAAAGATTTTTCAATTGATTCTTTCTCCGCGGTTTTGTAAGGAGGATTAATGACGGGTCTAGGCAATGTACGAGCACCTTCGCGCAACGGGAAACATTCTTTCGAAATAGAGTGACCGACAATATACCCAAATACGAGTATAATAAATAAATAAATTATAAAACTCATTATGTCTTTCATATATTATTGCTTTTGTATAAACTATATATACATAATTTCATAGTTCGAATTATGATTCAAAACAAATATGAAATAATAAAAGAAATTGGAAGCGGACAATTTGGAACAATATACGAAGGATTCACTAAAAAGAAAGAAAAAGTGGCAATTAAAACGGAGAAGGAGAATTGTCCTATTTCATTGTTAAAACAAGAAACGACTATATTACACTATTTATACCAAAAAGGGTGTAGAAATGTTCCCCCTATTTATTGGTACGGTTGTTATGAACAACAATTGACACTAATTATGCCCTTTTACGATTGTAATTTAGAACAATATATTCGAAAAAATATTTTGGATGTCCAAGAAATCAATCAAATAACGATTCAAATGATTAACATTTTGATACATATTCACAAACATGGTGTAATTCATCGAGATATAAAACCACAGAATTTCATGATAAAAAAAAACACTATATTTTTAATAGATTTTGGTTTGGCAACTATCTATTTAGACGAAAATAACAAACATGTGAAGGAAAAACCGAAGGACTGTTTTATTATGGGAACTCCTAAATTTATCAGTTTGTTTATTCATTATGGTATAGATCCATGTAGACGTGATGATTTAATATCCGTTTTGTACATTTATTTGTATTTTATATATGAAAAATTACCATGGGAGAATGTTGATATGAAAGAAGAGAGTGAATATAGTCCTTATCATATTTTATATCCGAATAATCAAAAACGGAAACATCTGAAAGAAGATTTTCACAATGAAAATAAATGGAAAAAGAAAGTGTTTGATTATGTCTATCAAATACAATATGATGAAGCTCCTCATTACCAAAAAGTCATTTCCATCATTGAGGAAGATATGTAAATATAAAATATGATTTATGTTATAATTCATATTTTATTCCAATAATTTTTTCATCATTTATCCGCCGTCTTATTTTGTTAATCTTTTACTAATTTTATGGGCAATCAATAAAGATATTGCTCAATATTTCTATCCATATGTCTATGTTACCGGTATTTTGGGAATAATATATTTAGTACTTTTATTGTTGTTTCAGTCAGTGGACGATTTTCATTCTTACTTCTTTTCAAAAAGTACAATTAATGATTTTCAAAATGAATGGAAATCTGGTTTCTTACTTTATGTCATTTTGTACAAAGCCCTCATGATTTATATTTTCCCTTATAATATGAATAAAACAGCCATGTTGTATTCAATTAACTTTTTCTTATTTTATGTATCGTGTATGCTAATTTATATTTATCAACTTTAATTTCCACTTGAACGTTGGAATTTTTCAACGCATTCCCAAATCTTTGCGGACTCTTTCAAATTAAAAGCACCTCGCTTTTGTGCCAAATTTACAAAAGTTACGAGAATATTCAGAGCAACATTCTCATTTGTGACTGGGACATCCAATACATTAATTTCTTGAGTGGCTTGTTGTTTCTCAACAGTTTCAGTTTCGCCACTTGGCACTTTTTCGACAGACTCTTGTACAGATTCCATTATATATAATGGAACGTGTAATATTTAAGTATTTTATTTAGAATATCTTTTTCTCAATTTTTTCAAAGAAGTCGGGATTATAAACAAGTTTTCCAGTTGGTTTATATTCTTCAGTAGAGGAGTACACTTTTTTCGTTTTTTCTTGTGGTTGTTGTCCCGTATTGAAAATTTTAGAATTAGGGTCGTTGCTGTCTTCTTCTAATACATCTGTAGGACGACTTACAATTCGACCCAATTCATCTACTGCGACACCCGTTTTCTTTTTATACTCAGTGCGAACATAAGATGGAACCCAATTGGACCATGATACATACAACGTATTTGGATGAACATAGCGAATATGAAATTTATTGGATTCTAATTTTGCAATAACGTAAGCAATACATTCTGCTTTATCGTAACATGGTTCACCAAATATATATTCAGGAATAGTAAACCAAATATATTGCTCTTTCGTTTTACTTCGTCCAGTGACTTTAATTCTCTTATGTATTCTATTTAATATTTTATTAAAGATCGACAATTGTTTCATATCGCGTCGTTGCTGTTTTTCATATAGTTGATCAATATCAATTTTGCCTACATTATCATCGTCGTCTGTAAATAAAAAACAAGACATCCTATTATAAAAAGAGATGAAAAAAAAATTATATAAATACTTTATTTCATAGGAAAGAAATGGATAAAAATGAAAAGGATGAAACAGATGAAACAGATGAAACAGAATATAGTATTAAACATTTGGTTATAGCAGGTGGTGGTACATATGGATTAGCAGCATACGGTGCATTGCGCGAATTACATCGACGTGATAAATGGGATATTAAAAATATTAAAAGTTGTCACGGAACATCAATTGGAACCTGTGTATTATTTATGGCGCTACTTGGATATGATTGGGAAACACTTGATACATTTATAATTGATCGACCATGGAAACATGTATTTAAATTTGATTGGAGCAATTTTCTAGATTTTTATGACAATTGTGGAGTTTTCACAATAAAAAATTTCATAGATGCGTGGAGTCCACTATTCTTGGGGGCAAACTTTACAATCGATGTAACATTAAAAGAATTTTATGAAAAAACCCAGGTCGATTTTTTTATTTATGCCGTTGAAATCGACACTTTTGAAGTGACATGTTTCTCATACAAAACACATCCACATGTGAAATTATTAGAAGCGTGTTATGCTTCGTGTAGTCTACCTGTGATATTTAAGCCCATTTCGATTGATGAAAAATACTATATTGATGGTGGTATTCTCCTAAATTATCCAGTTCAACAGTGTTTTGAAAAACAAGAGGGAACACATAAAAATGAAATTTTAGGTATTCGGAAAAAATTAGTAGGTGAAACAAAAATAAAAATGAATCAGCATACAAATATAGTCGAATATTTAACATTACTAATAAAAAATACGATGAAAAGTATAAAATGTTTAGATACAGATGTAGTTTTAACAAATGAAGTACGTATTGAAATGGGACACATGAATTTTGAGGACATCATGTATTTTATTGAATGTCCTGAAAATCGCAGAACCATTATTCAAAAGGGGGTTGAATCTGCTGAATTTTTTATCACTGAAATATAACTTACTTTTTACATTCACTTTCAACAAATTGTTGTAAATTTTCTTCGGTGATACGTCCGCTGAAATTAACCCGTTTTCCATCTTTAATCATAATAACAGTAGGGTATCCATCAATACTGTATTCTTGAATCAAACGATTTTCGCCGTCGGTACAATCAACTGCTTCAGGAATGATTTCATAATAACCAATTTCTTTTTTAGCATATTCTGATGAAATTTTATCCCATTCTGGTTTTGCTTTTTTACAATGAGGACACCAATCAGCAGAGAAAAACATTAATTTTGCTTCACTTTTGCGACGACTGGGATTTGCCATATTTGAATCACTTAAATTTTCCACAGTAGATTTTCCAAACCATAAGTAACCGTAATACCCAGCAACCGCAAATATAATAAATACGAAAAATGTAACTAGTTGTTTTTCAAGAGGTTTGACAAAGTCTTTATATAAAACTGAAAAAATTCCAGGAGCCATTATAAAATAGTTTCACATTAAAATTGTAGAAAAATCTTTATTTAGAAAATTTTGATGTACCCTTTTTTGTGGTTATAATATAACTATGGCTAAAACGAACAAGAGAAAATCCTATAGTTATAAAAAGAGAAAAACAAAACGCGTTTATAAAAAGAAGGATTATAATTCAAATGATGGCATGCTGACTACAGTATGGGGACCAAGTGCGTGGCATTATATTCATACGACGAGTTTTAACTATCCTGTACAACCCACATGTGATGACAAACGCAATTATAGGAGTTTTATTTTAAATTTACGAAATGTATTACCATGTGGAAAATGTCGCATAAATTTATGTAAAAATTTTAGAAAACATCCATTAAAGTGGCATCATATGAAGAACCGTGAAACATTTTCTAAATATGTATATCAACTTCATGAAACTATCAATAAAATGCTAGGAAAAAAATCGGGACTTTCATATAGTGATGTGCGTGAGCGTTATGAACATTTTCGTTCTAGATGTACTAAAACAAATCAACATGAAAATGTAGAAAAAGGATGTACAGAACCTTTAACTGGTGAAAAATCCAAATGTGTTTTACAAATTGTTCCTCATAAAAAAAAATGTGACACATTTCAGATTGATGAAAAATGCGTGAAAAAGACATGATTACATCAAATTATATATATTTTTATAGCAAAGAATATATATATAAAAGACAATGAACCCAACTATATTAGATAAAGATTTAGAACATTCTATACCAGAAGAAAAAATAATTGAACCAACGGCAGAAATAGAAAAGATGCCCGAAGTTCAAAAAATACCTCTCCAGGTTGTTAAGAAAAAAACGAAAATTTCATTTTGGTCAGAAGATCCGAATGTCTTATTTCAGTCAAACTATGTCTTGGAGTTTTTTCCCGTAGATACAATGAGTTTCAATCAAAAATTAAATTCATTAACACGTTTAGTCATTATCATGACATTAATTGCTTATATTTTTACAGGAAAAGATAGAGTTTTAGTGGTTTCAGGTATTAGTTTATTATGTATTTTCCTTCTTCATTATTCCACCAAACAAAGTGAGGGGTTCTATAACGGAAATTCACCATATGAAAAATCATATAATCGTCATGGACCTTTGATTGATTTGGATGTAAACAAAAATCAATATCAAGAAAGTGACCCATCAAACCCTCTTAGTAATGTATTAATCAATGATTATGATTATAATCCTCAGAAGAAACCCGCACCTCCTTCTTTTACAAAAAATGGAAACGAGACTATTTTAGACGAAACCAAAAAACAAGTTCAATTATTAAATCCAGGACAACCAGATATTGATAAAAAACTATTTCAAAGTGTCACTGATAATTTAGAGTTAGAGCAATCAATGCGACAATTCTATAGCACCGCAAATACGACTATACCAAATGATCAGGCCGGTTTTGCTGAATTTTGCTACGGCGATATGATTTCAGCAAAAGAAGGTAATATGTTTGCCAGTGTTCGAAACAATCCTCGATACAATTTGTATTAATGAATTATTTTCTGACAAAATATATAGCAAATATATATTATAATGTCCAACGAAAGCAATTATTCCTTTTATAATATGGCTCGTATTGAAAACGACAATACCACAAAAACCCAAGAAACACTTCAGAATGATCGCTTCTCTTCCTACAATACAACCAATTATTTTAGCCAAAATCCCGCGGATTCTCAAATTCAATTCGCAACACAACAACCTGCTGTTGTACCTACCGGAGTTACTGGTGTAGGTATTAGTGGGGATAAAGTTCAAAATGAATCTGCTCTATTACTTGATGGAGAAAAGGAACGAACTTTAGGACGTTTGAACTTGATGCAACGTCCATTCTTAACAGTTCCTTATTTAGGAAGAGGTTCCGTCGATCCTGCTTTAGAACTTCAAATGAAGGAAGGTGAACCTATGGGTGAGAAGAAAAGTGTCTCTACTGTTATGTCACAGAGTTTTATGGGTTACACTTTGTATCCCACAGACAACAACATGGAAGAGCGCGTATCAAATACTAAGAATACTGTAGAAGAAAGCGCAATGAACGGTTGGGTGCGCGGCGGTTCAGACACTCGTTATACTGAAAGTGAAATGGCAAAAGGACGTCCCAATAGCAATGTATAATTGCCTTGAATAAACATTATATAGTGTTATTATATAATGTCTGGTTTAGAAAATTTAGGTGATTCGGTGGGTGTGAAAGTATTAGGAGGGTCTAGTTGTGGTGCCAAATATGGTGGCAAGAAAAGGAAGCGCACTACAAAAAAGATGCGCAAAACAAAGGGTAAGAAATCTAAAAAAAGAAAGACTGCTAAGAAGTCTTTCTTAGCACGTTTATTTAGAGTCTAGGTAAATAATATTTAACAATATTTCTCTGCCATATTATATAATATGGCAAGGAAAACAGGTGGAAATCCTCCTCATTTACATAGTTGTTATCAATATAAACATGTTGGGGGAAATCATTTCCATAGTAATTATCAATATAAAAATGTGGGAGGCAAACGAAAAACTTTGAAACATACCAAATCAAAACCAAAGAAGTCCAAGAAAACAATTTGTTATAGAGGATACGGATCACTTATAACAGGTAATCACACACCAAATCAGTTTAGAAAAATCATGCGGAAACACCATTTATATAATTGTTTGTGTAAATATTGTAAAGAGTCGAAAGACAAAGAAATGTGTGCTTTATCGCGTAAATGTAAACGTCGCAATACGAAAAAACGTCGCTATACCTCGAAACAATGGATGAAGTGGACTAACACTCAAGAACGTCGCAGAAAAAATGGCGCACGTTATGGTAAATGTGAATCAAAATAAGAAACCTTCTCTTTTACACAAAGTCCAAGAAAACAAACGAACAAACGACGAAAAAGGTGTATTTTGTGTTTATCCAAACTTTAGGAAAAGAATATAAATATGACAATACACATATTTATATTATGGAAATTATTTTACAAAACATACAAACCAAAGATTCTACTTACTATAATGACGTTTCTTATCGTCAATGTTTGCGAAATATGTTCGAAATGAATGAACAAATACCACACAAGGAAATAGATGATATTACAAATGACGAAAATAACTATGATGAAGAATCTATGAGCAAGTCAATGGACATTGTTTACGAGAAAACGCGCGACAATGTATTATTTCAAAAATTATATCAACATGGAGCAGAAAAAATGTTTTCATTGGACCAAGAAATTGGGATGGTCGTGTTGTGTTCTTATGATTATTTCCATTTATTTCACATGTGTTTGAAGGAGTTTTTACATGATTCAGAATCCTTCAACCAAGAAAGTGAATCATATAAAAGTTTACTATTAAAAGTAGTGTAATTGTGGTTATTTAGTAATTACATTCAAAATTCTTTATTGTCTTATTATAATATAAATGGCGTCATCATCGAATAAAAATACTCCTGGAAATTACCAAGTAGAACAACGTGCTTTCGTACAACAATTACAATATAGTACAAACAAAGAATATGCTTTTGCGACTTCTACTTATAAATCAGGACTTGGATTAAATCCGGGACAATTACCTGATACTGAACTGGCAAAAAATCCGAATGATATTGAATCATGGTTGTTTGGTATTGGATCAACAAATCTAGTAAAACCAGAAGGTCCGTTAAATGCTGAAGTTCGCAATATTCCCGAACTTTCCATGATCGACCGCACAGTTCCTTTAATCATGCCTAAGAATTTCAATTTAGAACCAAATCAGCGACCATTTCCTGTTCCGAAATAATTATATAATATTCGTTTATTATATAATGCCAATCGATTTTTCTATTTTAGGAAAAGAGGGACGAGTTCTAGAAAAAGAATGGAAAAGTGAGATAAAAAAACATAACAGTTATGCAGTGAAAAATAAATTTCATAAAGAAAGAAAGATGGATGACTGGAATGCCAAATTGAATTCTATGAACGCTGATTATCGCAAAAAATTAAAGGATATGGAAAAAGTAAATAAAGCAAGACTAAAGGAAATAGAACAAATGAGAAAAGAAGAAGAACATTTGTTAAAAATTTCTGAACAAAGAAAAAAAGAAGCAGAACAAAAGAAGAAAGAAGCAACAGCAATCAAGAGAAAATTAAATAAAGAAAAACGTTTGTTGGAGAGAAGTACCCAAGTTCTTCGTCGATCAAGTCGTTTTTCAAAAAAAATGGCGCGTTGCTCAAAAGGAACCCGTCGAAACAAGAAAAGCGGAAATTGTGAAAAGAAAAGTGAAAAAGTAAGAAAACGATGCCCTAACGGAACGCGTAAAAATAAGAAGACGAATAAGTGCGAATAACCCATAAAATTGATTCTAATTGATACAAAGTAATGTTTTGTATCAATCTATATAATAGAAAACATGTTCAGATTTGCTCCTAAAAACGTTACTACCCGCGGACAGTGTAAGACTGCCAATCTTGTCATTAAAAATGACGATTGCGACGATGACGATGAGGAAGAGGGAGGTGGTCGTAAAATTACACGCGAGGGAAATCATATTTATTTCCACGCAGAAGTCGATAGAGATTCCGTCTTTGAACTGATTGAATTTCTACGCAAGTGTGAATTGGATAATATTATCAACGCACATAAATTGTGTATTGATGAGATTCCAATTTATCTTCACATCAATTCTTTTGGGGGATCGGTATTTGATGCCATGACCGCAATTGATGCGATTCAATCATGCAAGGTTCCCGTTCATACTGTCATTGAGGGTGCTACTGCCTCGGCAGGAACACTCATTAGTGTAGTAGGTAAGAAGCGTTATATGCGTCCAAACGCATATATGCTGATTCACCAGTTGTCTGCTGGATCATGGGGTAAAATGGCAGAACTGGAAGACGAGTTTGAGAATAACAAGGAACTCATGACGAAGATCATGACAATTTATAAAAATAACGCATCTATTCCCAAGAAACAATTGGGGGAGATATTGAAACATGACCTCTGGTGGGACATTAAAAAGTGTCAGTCGTATGGTCTCATCGACGAAATCTGGTCAAGAACTTAGTTTGATTGTTGTAATAGGGCATCAACAAGACCATCCGTATATTCATCATCTATATCAATTAATTCGAATGTTTCTTCGTTTTTTTTTTCTAAATCTTGTTCCGTTTTTTTAGGAGGTTCTTTTTCATCTTTTGTTTTTTCGCATTCGTCCTCAGAATCATCTTTACAAAATTCAGACATATTTAAAAGAGAGGAAAAATATGCTCCAAATGATTTCATATATACTATGAAATCATAACAAAATCGCACTTTAAATTCATTTTATTAAAAACAATTACACCCTTGGTTATTCGCATATAATACGCAATGAATTCAATTTACAAAGCACTTTCTAGTAGTTAATTGTTTAAAATTTTGTAATAAACATATCTTCTACTTCTTCATCAAACGTATTTTCAGAGACCTCAATAAACTTGAATGTTTCGTTGTCCTTTTCCTTTTGTATTTCCTGGTTTTCTTTTTTATCATTGTTTTTACTATCTTCTGAATTTTCAGATTTGGTTTCTTGGACTTCTTCGTTTTCGTCCTTCGTTTTATCCAAAGAATCTGTTGAAACATTCGATTCATCTTTACAGAACATATTCATATTTAAAAGGGAAGAAAAATATTCACCAAATGATTTCATTATACACTATGAAACCATTACATTATTTCCAAAAAATATTATTTTGTTGGATATATACCGTATAGTTGACATAAAAGAGTTCCTTCTTTAGGACGGACACGCAATTTACAAAATCCTTCATCACCCCATTCTGTACCCCACGAGTTTTGTATTATCCAATACATTCCTTTTTCATCGTGATCATAACCGACTAATAAAACCGCATGATTTAACGAGTGTGATGCGTTTACCGGTAAATCAATGACGCCATTTTTATAAAATCGAAAATAAATATTATCCGCGTCTAGTGCAATTGCGACGGGGTTTTGTAAAACACTATATTTCATATGATCGATTGATTCTGGAATAATATATGAATATTCAGTAATATTTGAACCAATTTCTCGAGGCACATTTTGTGAACAAAAATCGTTTTTATTGGATATATAAGGATAATTTTCATTACTTGATAAACCCCCCCGCTCAATAATATAATCATATGCTAGATTCATTAATCCCCCATTACACCCTTCGTTTTTTTCAGAACAATCGACCAATTCTTGCTCTGATAATCGCTCGATCGAATAATTATGTTTTCTCATGAATGTTTCCAAAGAAGAAGTTGTTGAAAATGCCCAACAAGAACCACAAGATTCCTGATTTTTTACAGGACTTAATAAACCCGTTTCTTTCCAAGAAAAACGCAATAGACTATTTTTTAACATAGTCTCTAAATATTGAAAGGGTCTTTTGATTATGTTTTTGTAATTTCTGGGTTGTAAACAGGGTGATCGAATATTGGTCAACATGGAATTTTTACGTATTTCATCATCAAAATCTATAGTATCCATGAACTGGTTTTCACCCAATATTAAGTCTGAGTCTTTATTGCGTAAATCTTCGTTTGTGTTTTGAATCAGTAGCATATTTTTTTGAAAAATAGAATAACTAGTATTATGTTGTTTGGCAAATTCTTCATAATTTACTAAATGATTATTGCCTGTCAAAATTGGTTGTTTATATTTTGTATAAAAATTATAATATTCTTCTGCATGTTCATAGTGATTCATCATTAAATTTGATTTAAAACGACTTTGCTGTTTTAATAAAAATCCATCATTATAAAGGAAAAATGATAGAAATAAAAGGAGATACATTATTATATATTGGACTATAAAATATATTTATTATAATCAAATTTATTCTTTTTGTCAAAAATACTGTCTAATATTTCTTTGTTTTTCATAGAATCATTATATCCTGTTTCATATAATTCATTCAGCGACATATCAAGTTTATTCATATCAAAAACAGTATTAAAACTACAATTTATAATGGAGACGTCAGTTTTATCCTCAATTTCTTTTTGCTTATTCCAAATATTTCGTTCAATAATTAACGACGGACTCATTACATTCAAATAGGGATAATTCGAAAATCCTCCGTCAAATGAAAATTTATTACGATAAATACAAAATGGTCCTCCTGTAATAAAGGGAATATGTGAACTGGCAATACAACAATCCAACGCATCTTCCAATGATGTAAAATCATTATAAATAGATAATTTAAATTCACATTTATCGAAAACAGTGACCCCCAGATATAGTTTATCAAGATTGAAATCATCTTCGCAATAATTTTCCAATAATGTTTGCTTGATATTTTCTTCCAGTTTACGTATAGACTTGATATTTTTAATATCAATGTTTAATATTTCATCAATAAATGGTTGCGAATCACCATTCAAAGATAAAAAGAGGGAATTCCATGCGCCTGCTGATGCACCGGAGAAAACATAATCACTCAAATCATAATGTTCTTTAATATATGAAGAAACTCCCATAAAATAAAAACCAAATAATCCTCCTGGTGTAGTAATAATCAATTTATTAGCATCATCTTCATAAACCTGCTTTAAATTCGGTAGTTCTACCGGAAATTTTGAATCGTGTTTATATAACGACAACATTGCGCTACGTATAGAAAAACTCTGAACGGCAATAAGTCCGCATATACATAATGAATAAAGTAGCATTATGTATATTTATATAGAAAATTTCCATATTGTTTTATGAAAAAAAACAAAAAATTTTTAGTTGAAGGAGACAATAATTTTCACATTTTCTTTTTTAATACATTTACATGCCGATACAGATAGTTCTTCGCGTTTTTTACGCGTTTTACTATTATCGCCACTATTTAATGTAATAGATGCTGTTTTCAAATTATCGTCCTTCTTTTTCTTGGATATAGAATTACGATCATTCATGTCTCTTTCGATTTCATCGTAATGTTCTTTGATATAGTCAATAATATTGTTTTCGATTGCCCACTTGAAAAAATTCAATTGTCCAATGGTCGTTTCCATACAGTTATTGTCATTGTACGGTATGGTAATGCGCTCCCATCTACAAAAAGGATCAAATCGCTTTTTCGAATACGCCTTTAGTTTCAATTTATAGTCATTGTATACCTTAAAACGCGTTTGAACTGTTTTGCCATTTCTCAATATTGGCAAATCGTAAATGGTATAGTCCTTTTTCGCATAATTTGTAACAAACCAATCTACAATACGAAGTGAAATATTCGATTCACCATTAATAATTTTCATCATTTGATCTAACCTGGTTTTGTCTTCATAAAAGTCTAACAAACACTTCATGAGTAAATCATTTTGTGTATGTAATTGATTTGATTGATGTGTACGAAGTGACATTGATTATAATAAGACTTTACCACTATTATTTATATAGCTTTCTAGACTAAATAAAAAATCTTACTTAAAATATTACTTATAAAATTATACTATCTTGGCAACTTTTTTTTCTTGATGATCACCACCTTTTTTGGTTCCAAATCATTATTTTCGAACAACAATCTATATTCGTCTAGGGTCTTATTAAACGAAACCGAGTTTTCAGCAAACAAGCGTTTTTCATCGACTGTCGATTTTGTAGCACCTGTGGTATTATCCTGATCATAAAAGAAGGATATGACTCCAAGAAGCATAGTGCGAATACACAGTGCCGGATTCCATGACTCGGGATGATAATGTGTAAAACTCAAACAAAGTGCGCCAGTTGTACGAAATCGTCCATTTGGGGTGATCATTTGAATTTTTGGAGGTTTCCATGGGTATTCTTTTGGCAAACTGATCTTCCCCATAAACACACCGTCTTTATAGGGTGTATCCGATTCCCCTTTGAAAATGAACCGCCATTCAAAGAGGTTTTCTTCCAGTGGTTTTACTACGCAATTGACCATGGGATCCTTTACAAGGTCTCTATATTCTTTGTGTAATCGTTTTACTCCTGCCATCTTTTTTTATAGTTACTTACTACCAAAAAAATAAATCAATTTTCTCTTTTAACTACGGTTAAGCAATCATCATTGACTCGCATAACACTTCTCTCGATAGTTCGAGACTTTCTGGATTATGAAACACGATAATGCCGACGAGCACACTGTAAGCACACATTACAACAATACCGCCAAATGTAATCATTTAGAATATTATTAGATTAATATTTCGGTGTTTACCTCATAATATATATTTAGGATAAACAATAAAAATATACCAAATAGTTTCAAATTTCTAAACAAAATATGAATCTACTATAAAAATGGAAACACTTCAAGTGCAAAAAGTAGAGTCGTGGTTACAAAAAAATACTTTCCATTGCTACGATTATAAAGATTTAGAGATGCTTTACAACAATAAAAATGGTAGAACCATTTCTCTAGTTATGCCTACACTAAACGAAGAAGACAATGTAGGAACCATTATTGAAACAATTTTTCGCGATTTGAATCAACAATATCAAATTATTGACGAACTTGTATTAATTGACGGCGGGTCCACCGATAATACTTTAGACATTGTCTATGATTTAGAGAAAAAGTATGAATTATTAAATGTAGTAAAAGAAAGTGATATTTTACCCGATTATAAGTGTAAAAAAGGAAAGGGAAATCAGTTATGGAAAGGATTACATTGTTCAACCGGAACAATTGTATTATATTGCGATAGTGATTTGAAAAATTTCGATGTACGCATGATTTATGGACTGATTGGTCCTTTATTAACAACACCAATTCGATTTGTAAAAGGATTTTACGAAAGACCATTGGTAATTAGTGATACAGTTCAGAAATCAAATGAAGGTGGACGTGTAACCGAATTATGTGCACGCCCTATGTTGAATTTATTGTATCCGGAACTGTCCGGTTTTATTCAACCTCTTGGAGGTGAATATGGTGGTTATAGAGAAGTGTTGGAAAACGTGGAATATATGACAGGATATGGTGTAGAAGTAAATATGCTAATTGATATTTTGGAGAAATTTGGATTAAAGAAAATGGGACAGGTAGATTTATTAAAACGTGAACATCGCCACCAAAATACAAACGCGCTTTCAAAGATGAGTTTTATTATTATGAATACTATTTTACGCCGAAATATGAAAAAACAAATGAGTTCGAATTTGTTAATGAAAAATTTTACACAAGTTGTTGATAGTAATTTTAAAAATAATGTTACTAGCAACACGCAAATAGGCGAACATTTTAAATTAATTGACGACGCACACGATGAACCATTACCGCCATTATCCGAATTAAATGCGAAATCGTTTCAAGAGGTTATGAGCGCTTTATAATTTTTTGTATGACATTGTCTTCAATTTTTAAATTGAATTCAATATAATGAAAATGGACCAATATTTGTAGGTTTACTACGCAACAATTGGGAAATGAAACTGAACACTCTTTTGGTTTTAAATGTAAGGGAGAATCATTCATGTACTTATAGAGGGCATATAAAAACCCAGAGTGAGTGACAGCCAAGAACTTTTGATTATTATATCCTAAATATTTTGTTATAAATTTTTGAATACGTTTTATTACCTCTTCAATAGGTTCGATATTATCTCCTCTCACATTTTCATTGATTAACCATTCGTTGTAAGAAGAAGGATGTTGCTCTTCAATTTCCTTGGGCGTTAATCCTTCGAAAATTCCATATCCACGTTCCGTTATGTGAGATGTTTCGATTATATTTTTTTTATCAGGTATTATACCATATTTTTCTAAAATACCATATAAAGTATCTTTGGATCGCATTAAAGGACTGTGAAAATAGTAATCATAATTACAATAATTTAAATTCACCTTTTCAATGTCTTCGTAACCTTTCTTGGACAATGGAATATCAGAACTTCCTTGAACACGGTTTTGCTCATTGTATTCCGTAGTTCCATGACGAACAAATGTAATATTTAATTCGTTTAATAATTCATTCGGTTCCATATATGTATATAATAATCATTTATATTATTATATATTGTTACGCACTCGGAAGTAATTTGCTATATATTAAGTATTTCACTTCGTCGATGGATAATGGATCATACGATAAAACAATGGTTTCGAAAAAGAAGTATTGAAAACTAATAATACAAAGAGCAAATAGAAAATAATGACCTATTTTCTTAGTCGTTTCATAACATTTATTGGAACTTGGTTCTTCTAAAGTTTCTTGGATTTCTGAATTTTTTCTGTATCGTGTATATTCAGGCATTTCAATATCATAATCATGTGAACGAACGGTGACAATAGAATTATGTACCTCATTTAAACGAATAAGTTCTATATATTTGGAATGTAACATATATAATAAAAATGTCAAGAAGGTAAATGTCAACCAATATTCAATTGTTTCCACAAATAATTCCTCATTTTTTTTCTCTCGCCGTTTTATTGCGGAATCCCGATTTTCTTTCAATTCTTCCATATTTTGGTCAATTGTTTGATTTGTGTATAATAGGATACTTTTGCTGATATATTCATAAGTAATAGGTAATGTCATGTTACTAATTAGTGAATTATAATTGTTTTGATTAAATTGTTCATCTTGTATCGATAATAATCTTTGTTCTGGTATACTATTTTCTATCATAAATAATGGTTCATCTACTAATTTTTTTACCACATTTCGAAAATGTTTGGTTTCCATAGGTCCAATATAATAGAAGAAAAAACATACTTCTAATAATGCTATTCCGGAAATATGAAAAAAAATATAATACATATTATTCTTCATGTAGAAAAAAATGTATTGTATTTGGTATTGTCGTTTTAAATAAAGAATGTTAATCATATGTTGATATATGTTTATCAACACGTTGACAAACACTATTATTAATAACTGCTTTTCTACCTCCATTACATAACCATTTTATCGACCATTTAAATTCAAATGTGATAGGCCATAATTCGGTTGATGTATCAAAATAACCCGTTTCTAAAATTTTGTCCACTTTGTCTATACCTGGACTCAATGAAAATAGAGGCCAATGATCCCTATGTTCTGCCCAATTCAATTTAAAATCACTACAATTCCCAAAAGGTTTCAATTGTTCATCTATAGAATCATTTATTTTTAGGATTTCAGTATATTTTTTCCCACTTTTTGTTATTTTTAGTTCTTTTCGTTCATCGTGAGTATCATGCCAACGATCAATCAATTGTAATTGATCTATATTATCATCTTTCATAATTTCAATTGAATCATCTAAAAAGGGGGTATTTAAAATCCAACTGTCTTCCCAATGTAACCAATAATCATAATTTCCTTCCCGTAAAATGTCAATAATTAAATTAATTGATTTCGCCTGACCTTTATCATTTTCAGATTTGTTTATAAATTCAATTTTAGGATACATATTTTTAAGTTCTTCTATGGAATCTTCTGTATTTTCACCATATTCATTTATTATAATCATTCTATCAATCGTTTCAGTTGGTGTATAATGAATAAAACTATCTAAGGTCTGTTTTAACGAATCTAATTTATTTGGTTTTGATATAAAACTTGTACACGTGAACAATATTTTCGGACTAGTCATCATTGGTTCGCATATATTATTTGTAACTCGTATGAAATATGTGATACAGCAAAATATTACAAAACATAATATTACTATTGAGATTCTAGAAAATTTCATTATATAAAATAATTATATAAAATAATTATAGTTAAACAGTGGGGAAAAATTCCCAATCCAAATCTTCACAAACTTTTTTCCAAATCATATCTTGCTCCAACTGTTTCTCGCGATCTTTCATCATAGGTATAAACGGCAAATATTGTGTTTGGTCTAACAACATACATAATTGGTATAATGTATAGGTATAATTGAAAAAATTGGTTCTATTTGCGGGACAATGAACTGCCCATGGTTTTTGAATCTCAATGAAAAGAACGCACAACGTCTCATGTAATTCTTCATTCATAATAGGCGGTTTTACACCAAATATAGAATTAATATATTGAATATGTTCAAAGTATTTATTTAATCCTAATTTGCGTAATATTTCACGCATTTTGTCGTAATTGATTTGTTTCATATCTGTAATACGTTCTTTCTTAATGCGCGCCCGAATTTTGTCAATGACTTCTTCGGGAATTTGCGTAGTTTCCTTTGCTTGAAATTGCGACAAAATTTCCTTGAAATGATTCAGTCGAATATATGCTGTATAAGATACTTCGTTAGGAGGGTCTTTGTTATTGGGTTTTGAACTATCTACAATATATGTTATAAATTGACCACATTGATCATTATTACAAATCATGATACCTTCTTCATCTTGAGGAACCATTTCACCTTTTTCGCAAACGTTACATAGATCACAAGATATAAAATAATCTTGTGGATTGGTAAATTCATTATTGACATTACGCCAATATTCTTGGTATAATTTTTTGGATTGACTATAACTATTTGGATTTTCTCTCTCTGTATTGGTAGTCTTGACTTTAAAAAATGAATTTAATACTTTGACATTTTGATTTTGATCGCCGCTTGAAATTTGTTTCTTGGACTCGAAATAATCAAAAATATATTTCGAATTATCTAGTAAATATTGTTTCTTTTCTCTTTTTAATAGTTTGATCTCTTGCTTTAAATCTATAATTTTGTCATCAATGTCCAAGATTTTATCGATTTGACTATGTTGATAATTTGATTTTTCTTGCTCTAAGGTCATAATCTCTTTCTTTAATTTAGGAATCGTTTTGTGTTCATTATCGTGAAATTTATTCAGCATTTCTTGATGTTTTTCGTCTAACGAGGTCATTTGTTTGACATTGCTGAGTTTCTTATTCATTTTTCAATAGAAAGAAAAATGAATATTATTTATGTATTTTGTTGTCTAATTATGTTTTCTATTCTTTTTTGTTTTATTTTTCTTGGATTTTCTATTTTTGGTTTTCATAAGTTTATTCGACCTTCTATTTTGTTTTTTATGTTTTCTCTTTGTTTTTTTTCTACCAGCAGTTTGTGCAAATGGTAATATTGGTTTTTCTTGTGTATTTCCAAAAACAGGTGCCGACCCTGGGTTGAAACCGGTTCTTATCTTAGTGTTTTTTAACCACTCTTTTTGCTTTTCTTGTTGTTTTTTTAATTCTATTTGCCTTTTTTCTTCATTTTTTCGTGTTTGAATTAAAGGTGGCATTTCTATAGAATCGCGAATATATTTCCAAAAATCAGGCAGGTCTTCGATAATAAAATCGTATAATGCTACATAAAAGTCGTCGGCAGTTTTTCCACCACCTAGCATTGAAATTGGGGCGTTTATTTCACTATAAACATCAACATCTTCATAATATAATTGTTTCATTAAATAAAATAATTCATAGTAATCCAATGGAGAAATATGCGTAGCTGGAATTGTGTCACCAGTACCAAATTCTGTTGTGTAGTCACTAAAATTTTGGGGAAAGACTTTTACTATAGTCGATTTGAAATCATCTTCTGTTTCAGGAGTTGTGTTCGAATTTACTTCGGTTTTCGATTTTACATTGGAAGAAGAATCTGTAATATCCGCCTCATCAGCACTGCGTTTTACTCCACCCAAAATTTGCGTTGAAAACCCTTTAAAATAAGCAATAACGTGTCCTTTAATCGCAAAAAATCCTTTAGAAAAACCAATTGTAGCTGGTATTTTTCTTCCACCCATATTTTGATCTAATCGCGCTTTGTTTTTATTTAAACTGTTTTTGACTGATTCAAAATCCGGCGCGCTTCCAACTTGGGGAACAATTACACCTAAAGGACTACTTTCACCCGGAACCGGTTCTCCTCTTATCAAATAGTTATATAGTGTTGATTCATCAGTAATAACATCTAATGTGCCGTCATAATAAGTAGTCGCATCATTAAACGCATTATTCATACTTTTTATTAAATTCACTTGTTTTTCTAATTCAGTTATATCTGTTATTGTATCTGGTGCTACTGGAGTATATACATTCACTTTATTCAATGAAATTTCACATTGAATGATAAAATGTAACAAATAACAAGCCGCATAGTAATAATTACTAATATCAAACGCTTCTATTCTATTTCCGTTATAATCATAATGACTAGGTATTCTTCTGCCTTGTGGAATAAATTTTGAAAATAGGGTTGTTAATAATTCAACAATGACCTCGCGTTTTTGTTTGAAATTATTTATTCCATTCTGAATAGTAGATTTATCTAATTTTACTAACTCGGTTTGGTAATCTACGTTAAAACTTTCGATGCGTTCTTGTTGTTGTTTCAAAAAATCTGTTGCCGAATCCACAGAGAGTGGTTTCAAATAAATAACCATTTGATAATTAGAACCGAATATTGTGTCGCGCACTAGACCACCATTTGATTTACTTGAAAAAACTGCGTTTGCGTTTTTTCCATGAACAATTTGGTCAAATAAAAAAGAATCAACAGTAGTAACAAAAGAACCATGTATATTTTGAGAACGAAGACCTGTGGTAGAATCATTAATTAAAGCATCCCATAAATATGTCTGATCGCCAATTGTTTTTGTAGCAAGAGAAATAAGTTGTTTATCATCATGAGTTAATTTTGACAGATCGGGTATAGCATTAAATAATTGACTAAAATAATCCTTCTCTAATTTTGTTGCCAATGTGTTTTGCGCTTTATTATTTTTTTTAAACATATTCATAATTTTAGCACCGTAATTTTTCTTCATAGCGATTAAAGCAGTAGCCGCATTACGACTACTACTACTATAAAACTGCCAGTCTTTAGCATATAAATATATAACTACATCTTGAATCGAAGGCGTAGGAATTTTTGACGTAATTATAAAAGGTGTGGTTGATGTTTTCCCATTTAACTCAAATTTTATAGAAATTTCTCTTCTATTCGTAGTCGCATTTAAGAATAATTTTTTTCCACCGGTTAAAAGAGAAAATAATATCTTGATATTTTTGGCAACGGGTACAATATCTTTATGTTGCGTTGCCGGGTCCATTAATTCAGATGTATAACTTTGAAAATTTCCGGAACGATCGAAAATCCCGTCTATTATAGCACTGTTCATTGGAAACGCATCTTTTGAAATATATTCTGGAGATTTAATATCTAATATATCTTTCAACGCAGTAAATGAATTTGGATCTAGAAAATCGTTTTGTTTTCCCGTAATATACAATAACACATCTCTTTGAGGAGGTATTTGTAGTTTATATTTAGATCTAACAGATAGATCTTGTAAAGACTTTATTTTTATAGG
>Ga0209632_10001748_pt1 | contig 21559 bp, 8 predicted proteins | sample COG_10_FD_184754 | JGI IMG/M metagenome (GOLD analysis project Ga0209632, IMG submission 184754) | Pelagic Microbial community sample from North Sea - COGITO 998_met_10 (SPAdes) (version 2) | ecosystem: Environmental > Aquatic > Marine > Neritic zone/Coastal water | place: Helgoland, sampling... | reverse complement strand
AAGGAGTATGTCAAGTAAATTATAGATCTATTTTCATTTTAAATAAATATTCTTTAGCTTCAGTCTTTCTAATAGGAGTAGCTAACTTACATACACCTACTAGTCTTCTATGTTCATCATAGAGACATATTTTAGAAATGTATGTTTCCTTCTGGAATGGTGGTTCAACATCGATCTGTTCTGAGTGTGTTATGTTTTTCACTATTCTTCTTTTTTCGATAAATTCATAGGATGAGGTATGATAGTGAACAAATGGATTCTCAGACTTCTTCAAGTAGGTTGGGTTGTTAGAATGATTAAGCATCCCTTCAGGGGCTTTAGCTAGGATTGTCATGCTTTGTAATTGTGACGTGCCTTGGAAATCAAGAGAGAAAGATACTTGATCGAAGTCCGTTACTAACACATCCAGCGGCGATAAGCCTTTAAAAAAGTCTACCCAATAGATGTCTTGCGATGTTCCAAATTGTCCTATGGAAATTGAGTTTTCATTTAAGAGAATAACACCTTCGCCATAAAGAATGTTTCCAACTACAACACCATCATGAGTCAGCTCCCCTCTCCTACTTGAGTCTGTAGCTTCTGCTATCATAGATCCTTCTAGATAAATCTTAAGACTAGTGGATCCCTTTTTGATTGAAGAGCCATAAAAGATCGATGGTATGTTGATCAAAGTGACATCTGATTGATAATTTTCATATTTAAAAGTTTGAGACCAAAAACCATAATGATTTAGAGATGATCTAAGCGCTCGAAGCTTCTTAGAAGGCTCAGTCATAGTTTCTCTTGAAATTGAAGCTGAAAGATTGTACGTGCCGGTTATTATGTCTCCGTCGTAATTAAATTGAGTATTCCATTCTGTTTTTGAGGTAGATTTGAATACTTGCTTATGTCCAGCTTTTATGATAAAGGGGTGAATTCGATTGGATGCCTCCCTGTTCACATTGTACTCAAACAGAGAGATGTGGCCTTCTGGTACTCCTAATATGTTGTCGGAATATGTACCATTGACCGCTTGTTGATTGTTAAGATAGACGTTTCCATCGTGAACATAGAAGCTCTGGTCTGGGTTTGCATGGATTGTGTTGACGAATACGTCATTGTCTTTTAATTCAAAGTAAGACATAAGTCCTCCGGAATTAGTAGTCGAGACGAGTGCGGATTGTAAATTCTGTGCTTGGAGATTTTTTCAAAGACTCAGAAAGCTTAGCTGTCGCTAACAACTCATTGCGATCATTATAAAGACCAACGGTTGTAATGTAAGAAACAGGTTCATCTGTTGATTGAGTTTTAACACGTATTCGAGAGTCCTCAAGATAGGTTGGATTGGATGAGTAATTAAACTCGTTGTGATTAACGCGGCAGAAGTAGACAGTTGAATTGAGTTCGGTTGTATTGTTGAACTGGATGTTCTCGATGCGATGTAGTAACCCTTTTCCAAGAGTGTCGATAGTGCTATCAGTAAGGGAAGTGGCCAACGAGTCTCCGTCATAGAAGTCGGCAAGAGGATTACCGACCAATAATGAATCAAATACTGAACCAGTTATCACGGCGATGCCTGCTTGGTAAAAGATAAGTCCACAACGCCAGTAGTTGTTTGTTCCGCCTGCACCATCGTCAACAGCATAAATGTGATTTGTTTCATTTACGTCCAAGACATTGGGAGCAGATGCTGTGGCGTAAAGAATTCCGTAATCTCCAGCTGGGGAGTTAACTCGGTACTCTGTGGAAGCATTAAGATCAGTGATTGTGATTAGATCAGCAGGAGCAAATCCCTGACCCCAGTTGGGGTCAGTACTCGACCCACCAAACTCTGAAATGTCCAAGTTCATTGAAAATGTTTGTTTTTTAATTTCATCTTTTACAAGAAGTCGAGAAAACGGCATGACAAAAATTTCTTTCATCTTCTCTCCGACTGCCAATAGATCACCATCTTCGTCGAATAGTTGAACAGATCCGGTTACATCATAACCCATGAGTAGTTGGGCCATTTGCCCGTAAATGTTATTCTTCTTTCTTTCCATACCGGTACCCACAATCGCAAGACCAGATTGTGATGACACTCCGCAAGTCACATCGAAAACATGGTTTGCAGAAGAACTAAGATAAGGATAGTCATATACTGTTTGAAACATTCCGTGAGAGTAGACTTTGAGATTGTCAGCAGCACCTGCTGTCACATAGGATCCAGAGACAATAGAGCCAGTCAGTGGAATCGCTTCGTGAAGAAGGGTTCTTGTGTTTACAACGTCATTTTCGTTTAATGGTTTAAAAGTCATTTCATTTTCCTTATGCTAATTTTACGTATCTTACTGGGATGTCGATCATGACACCTGTTTTAATTCCGGTCAATCGAATGTTTGTGTCGATGAACATTGCATTACTTGCTGCTCCGGTTGTACCAGAGTCTGCCAATGTTGTCAATGCGCCTAACTGCTCAAATAAGAACGAGCTTGTGTTTAAGTCCATCGAAGACTGTATTCTGAATTCCACGCGAGTTCCTCTAGGTCCTCGAATAGCTTCTTTTGAATCCTTGGTGTCAACGGTTATTTCCGAAACAAAGGTATCGCCAAGATCCAAGGTATAGTATGCGACGTTATCATCGTCAATGTAATCAAAAGCAGCTAATGTTCCTTGTGTGTCGACAAGTTTTCCAAGTCGGTTATCCATTTGAAGTATGTAGCTTGTTTCTTTAAGGTCATCATCGAGACGTCTCTTAGGAGAAATTTCTATTGTGTCAAGACCTTGGTCAACCTTGATGATTGATCCACCAAGTGACTCTCCCAGCATAAATCCTTTACGGACCTTACCAGCAGATGTGACAGCGAGACCAGTATCGGTTGAGCCTCCGTTACCATCCTCCGTTGCAGCGTCAACAGCAACGATAAAGGTATTGTCAGAAGCGACTGTATTCTCTGTTCTATCGTTGATGGAGATTGCCTCATTCAATCTTAGGACGGGAAGAAACAACAACTCAAGGTTTGTGTATGTTTGAAGCCTAGTCTTCATCGAAGAAGCATTGTTGGTAAACGCCTCAAGGATTGGAGTCTGGAGTATCTCGAGGTCATAATAAGCACTTCCACTTGCATGATTTTTATCATACAACGAATAGTCAATTTCTTCATCGCCAAGAGCGAACTTTGTAATTTGAAATGAACCATCGCCTTTTGCCAAGAGCATTCGGCCATGATCTGTAAGGACGACATCTAAAATGATATCACCACTGTTGTCTAAAAAACCCATTGTGTTTCTCCTAATAAATTCTTACCTAAATAGCTCTCTTTTTAGAATTCTTCTTTTGTTTTGTTTTTTGCTAAGCTAAAATCAATGTTTATGTCTATGATTTTGCCGGATGTTTTTGATTTTACTCTTAATTTAAATTTGCGATCCCACACCTTATGCTTGGCAAGGCCCAAAACTAGCTGGTCTAGAGTCCCAGCCAAAGTATTCTTTTCGAACAATGCTGGTTGAGATTCTTCGAAAACAACTTGCTCAATGGCCGGTCGTATTTGCATCATGGATTTGAACTCAATTCTTGGTTGACTAGCTTTTCTCTTTGGGATTTCATAAGTATCCAGCATTACCATAGCATCATCGGCGTCCACGACAAGGCGAGCTTTGTAGATAGCTGTTGGGTTAGAGACCAACCCTTTCTCATTTAATTGCCTAAATAAATAATAATAATCTACATTGCTAGCAACTTTATCTTTAAAGATTGCATCAGTTGTCCTAAAGGACATTCGTACTTCCCCAAGTTTTTTGTTTGCGAAATCACTAATGTCTTTTGGCGGCTCTGTCATTCGAAAGACTTCGAAAAGTCCAGAACCAACGCCCGTAGAGAACTTGGCTTTTCCATCTGTTTTTGAATAAAAGCTCTCGAGAAGGATTCGTTGATTTTCATCCTGCTGTGTGATTGGGATAAAATAGTCTTCAATCTCGGATTTAGTTGGTGACAGGTAAATTTGAATCTCTTTGGTCGAGTTATTTTCTGTCTTAAATGTTACCTGAGGTTTAACTGGTGGTGGCTGAATTATCGTCTTGAGAGAACTGAACAGGTTTATTGGCACAATCCCTATAAATGGACGATTTACGACTTCTGCGGTTGCATAGTACCTCTTGTCTTCTACAAAATACTTAATGTTCCTGTATGAGTAAGAGTTGCCGATAATCATGTAGTGTCCGGTTGCTTTATACACATAGGTTTTTCCATATTTGACTTGTGTATCGATTATCGAAGTAGACATTGTAGTTGCTGGAGCATATAAATTCTGAACTTTTGCACTCTCAATCTCAAATTGATCGAATTTCTCGATTGAATAACACAGTACTTCTTTCGAGCACTCAATGTTATTATAGATCTGCTCATAAGTTCGGAATCCAGTTTCTGTTGAATTCTTAAGAAAACCTTTAAACAAATGCTTTCTCAAATCATAACTCATCTTTGATGATTCTAATGACTGATTTAGTCCATAGAAATTGTTCAAGTCAAGCTCGTGTTCGCTATTGAAAAAAGAATCTACATCATAAACAAGAACGCTGGAGTTCTCTGAAACAAGTTGGTCTTGCTGAATGTCAAACTTTAGATCTAACTTATTCGACGTTAAATACGCATTTAGGAATTCATCATAAATTGAAATTTTTTCTAAGAACTTGGAAATTCCTCCAGCGATAGTATCATTTAGCCCTATTTTTACATAGTATGGTGCCTCAGACATAAACTTCGCCGGGGTATTCTGCGGAATTACAAAGTTCCTCATCCTATCGCCTCTGGTGAATTTTGTAACTCTAGAGTTTTTTCTTTTTTTAAAATTTAAAATCTCATCTTTGGAACAATTATCCAAAAAAGAGTTTAAGTTCCATTCATCGACCGATGATTGTAGATTATCATAGTCTCTTGAAACATAATTAAACTTTGAATCAATAGAGAATGTAGAAGCCGCAAGAGACACATCTCCACTATCTTCTTCGTTCACATCTACCATTTTAGGGATGGATGTTTGATGATTGGAAAAGACCGACCCGATAGAGATGGCATTGGAGATTGTAGCCTTCCTGCCATCGGTTGCATCTATTCGAATCTTACATATTTCATAAATGTTTTCTCCATCCTCTCGGATATCGCTTGATAGAATCTTAATTTTAACCTTTCTATCTTCTGAGTTTTCTATCTTGGACGTGCCTCTAGATGTTTGCGTTACGACTTTCGACTTTCCAGCGGAAAGCAAGAGTGTGTCTATTACAGAGTTTGAAATTTTCTTTTTCGACATTATTAATTCTCCGGTTGCCTTATGATGTTGGTGGTTGAAAATGCTATTTGTGAAATCTCTGGTAAGTTTATTTCTTGGTTCAACATTCCTGCATTAAGTGCAGGTTGAAGTCCCGAGCCTTTAATTATGAATGTTGAATTCTGAACTAATAATTTGAACTCAGGGGCAACCATTGCACCGCCGGATGGGTTCTCAACAAACAAAAGTCGGCAAACTATATCAGATCTCTCATTTAATAATTGCTCTGTGACTTCTTCCCAAATAGGGCTGCTTAGTAATACGTCTCCAGCTATGGACTTTTCATATCCAACCAATGCTTCGATTTTTTGATTCGCATGAAAGATCATTTCACTAGCGACCTTTGTGTCTACATTCTTAAGTATGTCAGATTCTGCTTCATGAATATTGTTTCTAGCTGCTGATGACCTTGAATTGAACAGCGCCTTTGTCGCTAAAGGTAGTTTCCTAAGTTTTTCTGCACTAAATCCTTTGGATGATTTCATCTTCTCATAGAAGTTGTTTTTCCTTGTGAGATCAAATTCGGACTTCGATCTCCTAACGGACACTTCATTGGCTATTAAAATACGAAGCATTGCTTGTTTTGTATCTCTGGCTGGAATAGATGCATCTGTTACAACTTCGATGTTGACAAACTCTGAGTTTGATCCTAAATATTCTACAGATTGTCTATAGTCACTCTTGTTCTTGGTGATGTTGTTAATCTTTAGAATAACAGGTCGAAAGTTAAACTTGAATTTGTTCTTTTTGAACATGCCTCTTTTGATAGTTTTTTTCTTTCTATTTCTAACTTTTTTCGGGCGCCGTTCGGTCTTAGCTTTTGCTTTAGAAGTGACCTTCCTGTCTTCTATTTTCGCTCTTGTCATGACAAACTTTTCCGATAACAAGTCAACTTTAGCATTGGAAATCTTTTCTATTGAAATTTTTTGCCCTTCAAATTGAACCGATAGTGGTGCCATGAATAACATCTTGGATGTACCAAGATCCCTCAAGGCTTCAGAGTCGACATCATCAATTTTGAATAGGTCCTCAGAAGATACCGCTTTTGAAGTGTCGAAAAAACGTGCAACTTCTTGATCTGCTCTGCTTTCAAACTCTTTTCTTGTCAAAGTTAGCAGTTCTTCATTATCTGTTACTCCCAATACATCATAAGACGCAGCAATCGTACTGAATGATATAGTTTTTTCAAAAACTTTATTGATTTCAATAATGTTTGGTGGATAGCTAACCCTTATTAAGCCTTGAGTTTCATTTAATTCTTTTGGAGAAATCCCAAATTTGCGTCGTATGTTGTCATGGAGTTTTTCGTATTCGTTTATAAAGTTTGCACCGAACTTTTTTTTGTAGTTCGATGGACTAAATGAACGCTTTTTGACCTCTTTCATTTTAGACAAGTCCATATCTTCAATGTCTTTCATTAAAGAGGTGAGTTTGTAGTAATCATCTATATAGAGATTAAAATCATTTGGCACGGTTGCATCGGGATTTAATCCATTTAGAATAGCGTTATAGTTGCTTGGGTGATTAAGGCGCCTTACTGCATCTTTAAGGCTGTTTAAATTCCTGCTTGCGACGCTAGCATAATCATCTATCATCCTATGTGTATTGTCGATGACTGTGACGACAACTTCGTACACGAACTCTCCTCTATCTCCTTCGCTCTTTTCTAAGTCTGAAAAGGAATAAGTTCTGATGAATGGGTCCTCTACACTATTGATCTCTTTGAGGTCATTTTTTGTCGCAATAATTTTATAAGACATAATGTCTTCTCTTGCATAAAATGGAGAACCAAGCCTTGTTGTTTGACGTCTGTATTTCACTTGTCGTCTGCGAATCTCAATAGTGTTCAAATCAAGCAAGTTTACAGCGTCCGAGAACATATCCTTGCTCACGCCATAAATTGACTTGCCGAGTTTTGTCTTAGATAAGGCGAACTGTCCAAGGTCGATGGAGAAGATCCCGTGTAAATTGGCGTCTCCACTCAGAGCATAGTGGGCCTCTGAGATAATTGGTGAGTTCATGTAATCGGAAGAGGACCTATTGTTAAAAGTTTTCGTTCGAAAATCAGATAGTTTTGAATTCTTAACCGTCTCTCTCATGAGTCTAATTGAGGTACTGGATGATGTCGCACCACTGTACCACTTGTTTGCTGTTTGGTGAACCGGTCCCGCCCATAGATCTTCATTAGGTTTTCGAAAAACGTTTGACATCTCAGTCAACACGGCATTGGTCATTATGATTTCCGATGCAACAGGGCCCAGATACCGTGATAAGGCACCCGTAAGCTTAATTTGAAGGTAGTTAGACATCTCCCTATGGTCTAGGTAGGCGAAAGCAAACAACGCAAGCTCAGAGGCATTGTTGCGCTTAATAAGCGATGTTGTTAATTTAAAGTGTTTATCATCTTCATCTTCTGATTTATGAAGATCACCGTAGCCAAAAGTATGAATGGTCGTTTGATCATTCCAATTCTTTGAGCCAATTACGCTCGATGGGTGTGGTTGAGATCCTCTCGAGAGCTCTTCGATCATTTTTACATTGGAAGTCTCAATCAACGCGATCTTCATAAATCCCCGAAACAAGGGGTCAATAGACCACACAAAGTTGTCTTCAGAGACTTCGTCGATAACGATTAGATCTATGACCACCTTGAATGATTTAGTATCGTTATCTTCAAGGTTTATTTTTTGAATATAGGTATTTGGAAGCTTTCCAAACCCAACAGTTTCGGTAGACATTAACATTTCTCCACATCAGTTACTCTAGTTCTATAGATGTCGAAATCAATTCCATCTTCGTCTGGGCACTCAACTTCGATATCTAGAAGGATGTCTTCTTTTTGAAGCTTGGAGATGCCCTTGCACAGATCGATATCAGAGATGTTTTCATCATAGAAGATCGTTAGATAATAATCCAAATAGGTTTCGTCAATCTCAACAGCGTCTTCTTCGTCAGGATCCACAAGGATGCCGTCGACGATTGATTTAGTGATTGGTAACATCTTTAAGGGCTTTAAAGTCTCATTGTCTTCTTCAAAAATGTAGGCTTCAATCTCAAGACCTTCTTTAAATTTAAATCCATTTTCCTCGATTATTCGAGCTATGATTTGATCGTCAAGAATTTCTAGATAGGTCCCGTCCTCAAAAACTCTAGAAACAGGCACTGCTGGTGAAGCTGCTTGTCCTCGAATAGGAGAGTCATCTCTTACATTCCTAACTTGCATTGTATATTCCAATGTCATGTTGACTTGAGGTATCTGTCGAAGATAGGACCCTGATGTATCATAGGTTGATTCTGTATCGTCAATCTCTCCGAGAATTGTCGTCAAGTGCCACGAGGATGCGTTTCTTTGCGTTCCATCACTAGTCCCAATGGGTTCGGTTAGGTAATTCAATTGAACCTGCGAGAATGGACGAGAGGAACTCTGACTGCGTTCGAAGTTCGTGATAAGGTTTTCTGGTGATGACAGGTCTCTCTGTGGTCTTAAGCGGGGTGTCTCGTTAAGGATGCGGTTCTTAATTGCATCTTGCTCTTCTGTTCCACCAATTGTGGAGATGTCATAGACAATGTCATCATCAAAGAAAGCATAGTACTTTGGCATCAACTTTCCATTAGATAGTAGGGAGCGTCCATAAGGAGTTAGTTCGATTTTTAGAACGTCTTGTTTTTTGTCAAAGAATGTCATTTCTTGAATTTACCTTTTCCTCTTGCTATGTCGATGTCTTTGGCAATAGTGCGAGTTTTTGAGATTTCCAAAGGACTTTTTCTTACGATTTTCTTGATGGTCTTTTGACCTTTATCATCATTTCCGATGTTTGCAAATGTGACTTCTGCGTCTATTTTAACTAGTTCTACAAGAGAAAAGAAATCGTAAGGCCAGTTGTAAGAAATGTCCTTATCTCTTGTTGAGACGGTGTTCGAAAACCCTGTTGGGCTTAGTACTGATGGTTTCTCGCTTGGTTTTTGTACGATCTTTTCGAAATAATCTGTTTTTGCTCTCTTTTTCACTTTGAAAACCATCCACTGAATGTTGGAGGGGATCCCTTTTGATTTTGCGTTCTCATCCACAGTGCCATTTACGATGCTCGCTCCTTGTCCTAAGAGTTCGTGTGCCAATAAGTGGTGAGAAATAGAAGATTCTACTTCTTCAACTTTTGAGCCAATCTCTGGTTTGGTATTCTGCCAAATATTCGATAAATCTTGTTTTGATAAGTTGTGTTTAAATTCGAAAACATACATAGCAAAAGGCTCTATCTCTTCGTATTTTACAAAATCCATTGATGGAGGGAAGACGAATTTTTGCATCTTCTTTACCATGTTGTAAATGGTGTCGCCCGTCTTGGGTGGTCCGCCGGCGGGAAAGGTGCCTGGTGAAACTTCTCTTTTCGAAGCATTTATGCAGGAATCAATGTCGTCTCGCGCAATAGAAAAGAACTCTCTTGTTCCGTCTTTCTCGACAAATGGAACGGCGACAACGGCTTCTGAGATCTGTCTGACTTCGTCCAACTCTCCAAGTCTCTGTCTTTTCTTTGAAAATCCAACGACATCTGCTAAAGACTTAACTTTTTCTCTAGAGAAGTTTCTATCAATACCAAGAGCTCCGACAAGCCAATCCTCTGGGATGTCTGTGACTTGTAAAAATACACCTTCGTTATCTTCCGGGATGTCGCCGTGTTGGTGCCACATTCCTCTGGGAACTTGAGAAGCTCCAAATGTCGGTAGCGAATCGATAGCGCTGAGGTCCTTGTGTTTGTTGAAGTTCAACATTGGGCTTTCAAATTTTGGTTGGATTATCCATCGTGTCTTACCTCGAACAGTATCAGACGATGCCACCTCTATGGGCACTAAAGAAGGATCAGAACTTGCTGCTGTTCTTATTGTGCCTTTTCCAAACAAATTAACAGATGAATCTAGTTGCATTGCGTTTAGATTCACAGACGATGGGGATTGTGGAGGTGTATTGATCTGGGTCGTTGAAGCCACCGACGTGATGCCGGTCGAGGTGTCTGCATAGAGTAAAAATCCTGATTTATTTGCATAGTTTTTCTCGGTGGAACCAATATCGATACCAGTACTTCCTGCGTCAGGCCAGTCCTCTTGAAAATCGACAACATTTGAGGCTGGAGAAATTCCTCTACTATCCGCCAATAGAGTGAGCCAAGGGCTGTTTAGATATTCGGCATATTTTCCAGTTGTATTTTTTCCCATTGTATCTCTAAATGCATCCATTATTTGAGGAGTCCAATATCTAGTATAATAAGGATATTCTTTTGCTTGTGCCAAAATGGTATCTAAGGAAACTTTACCTGTTACATCGGCGAGATAAATGACATCACACCATGATTCACCATGATAATAAGGAGGCGTAAATGGGAAGTTATATCCCCACAATGACCCCAATCGATTGTCTTGACCATTTGAAATCCCCTCACCTCCACCGCCATATGTCGGAGGGCCAAAAGCAGAAGGTCTTGAATACATCGTGAAATTTTCTCGGACTGTTTCTAAAGGGTCTGAAAAGCTAACCGCGTCTTGCGGCGGAAGAACTCTTTGATTTTCATAACCCTGAGATGTTTTATTTAGTCGTTCCAAAGTCTTTACCATCTTGACCCTCATTGCGTAGAAGCTACCAGAAACGACATTTCCAAAATTAGGAGAACCTTCCTCTTCTGATGCTAAGACTTTCATTGATGAGTTTTTCAAAAAGAATTCCGGAACTTCAGCTAGGAAGTTTGATATCATCTTTTTGAACTTTTGATCTCCTTTTCCATCCCAATTTGAAGTTAGTTCAAAATCGGAAAGACCAAATGGGTGGGGCTCTTGTAGCGTCATTGATAATCCTGCTAAATAAACTTCGGGATCCAGGAGTGCCTCAAAAGGGATTCTTTTTGAAAAGATTGAATCTAGTTTGTCGAACGACGATGCACCATACAACCTATTGGAATTACTCAACATTACATTTGCTGATTTTTCATTTACGGAAGTTGGATTTATTATTCTCCCATCCTCATCTGTAAACACTCGAGTGTTTAAGATTTGTTCAGTCTGGTCTCTTAAAAAATCTTCGCTTGTTATGATTGGATAGTCCACAGCAATACCAGACTTAATGGTATTGAATAAAATACCTGGGGCACAAATTGGCGTTAAGAAGGCTTGTTTTGCAAATTGCTCTGCATTTGTAATCGAGACCAAGGAACTTCCCTGCGTCGATGTTTCAATGTTATTTTTGTAGGAATCGTAAAATTGTTTTGAGATTTGATTTGTTCTATCAACCGGATAGAATCCTTGGTAGGGAAGGAATTTTTTCAAAGCTTTACACCTTAAAGTTATCACTGCTTCTCTCGCCATGTCTTTATGATCCTTCTTGACCAAATCAAAGTGCTTCAAAAAGTCACTATTCGATAAAACCTTATAAAAATCTTGTTGGTTTTCCGTTGTTGTAAGTCGGGATAAAGCACCAGACAATTCGAAAATAGATCTATTTTCAGATGTTACGCCGTTGGTTAAATACTTCGCCACATGAGAACTAATTTTGAATTCCGGAATGGTTGTAAAACCTTTTCCAATAACTCGAGTTTCACCAGCAAAGTCTGAATAGGAATCATAAAATGGATTGTTTCCACTTGAATCCCCACAAGTCCATGGAGCAGAGCCTTGAAATAGGGAACTAGTATGTAAGGAGTTTGGGTACAAACTTGCATCTTCAACATCGAAGTCTATTTCAACAATGTCAGGACCAGAAGGGTTGATAACGGACCACTTGTTCTTCAAAGTGTGTAGTCTGGAATAGAACGCACTGGCTGTCAGAAAAGATCCTATGTCATAGATTATCTCATTTGGTTGGCCAATGAGCACAGGGGCTGGGCCATTGGCCAACAGAGACGGTCTTCCATTATTAGTTCCTAAAGAGCCCAGGCCGTCGTTCCAATATCTGCTGATGAATTGAGAATAGCTGTTTTGTAAACCGCCTTCTGCGCCTTGGGAGTCATATCCTTGGTCGCCACCAATGTAGAACTGGAATGGACCTTTATATCCATCGTTGGTTGTGTCTGGGAGTCTAGTGAGGAAATCTTCTGCTGCGTCTAAGTTCCAAATTGATTGAGACGGAACTGTAGTTCCATATCCTCCGACTACACCTGTATCGGTTCTGTCTTGTCTAGCGTCTCTCCAAAACGTGTTAACATAGAATGTCCGAGATCTCGTCCTATCTAAAAAAGAATACTCGCTTTTTGGGAAAATTGTTTGACGATAAGTAAGCAAATTGAAGCCATCAAGCGGTGATCCGTCATCATCTAATCCGTCGTCCAGATAGAGATCCGTCAAGCTTTCATAGCCATCATCGGTTTCTTGAACTAGATCATAATATTCATTTAATCTTCTATTGGCAAAGAAGACAGTTTCATTTGCAAAACTAGTCCTTATTTCCACTGCTCTATTTTGAAACACGTCCAACTTGTCGTTATATGTTTTAATTTCTCCAATCAAAGAAAGTGGATGGAAAGAATCTACAACAGCTGATTCCAGAAATTGCTTTATCTCTTTGTTTTTACCATCAGACTCATCTAGATGAGTAAAGATACTATTCTTTTTTTGTGCTCGTGTTAGGTGATTGTCTGCAGTCCTGACTTGCTTCCACGTAGGGTACCCATACGGTCCATTTCTGTGTAAGTTTAAGAGAACCATCGTTCTACTACTGGCGTGGCTCGTACCCCTTCCTATGTTTTGACTTGTTGCTGAAGGATCTGAGTACTTTAGGGGACCATTTATATCATACCCTATGAAGTTCAACCCTGCGGTTCCCGCATCATCTCCTGTTGGATCATATAAGCCATAGTTTAGACCCAAAAACTCTTTAAAAATTGACATTGATTACCTCTACATTAATGCACTAATTAGTCTTTAATGTGTTTATGGAGTAGAAATGGAAACATTGTTAATGGTGATTGTGATATCATCGGTGAACAATCCATTGCAATATTCAACTCTGAAAGATCTTATAATTGTAGATACAAGACCGTTTGAATCAGGTGGTGTGTATTGAAACGTTTCTCCTCCCGTAAGAGATAAAGGCAATGTTCCTTGAAACGGTGTGTAGGTAACACCACTTGGGTCATGAACGCCTGTAGAATAAGTCGGGTTATCGCAGCAAATACCAGAAGTGATCGCATCGAATTCGATAGCACCGATTTGGATAAGAGTGACTTCCCCTGGTCCCGGTGTTGGACCAGTTTCAGACACTGCATCTAGGGTCAAATCACTGGTTGTTGTGACGTCGGCCTGAATGTTAACAGAATTATTGTAGTAAGTCACGTTCGCTTGTACTGTTGGTTGGATAGTGTTAACATTATTCATAATAAGCAAATTGGTGTCTGTTTTCGACCCGCAAGAAGAAACGGTGAATTCTCTTGAAACAACACAGCCCGGGCTATAGTAAAGAGTCGGTAAAGCAGGTGGTGTTTGTAGAAACGGGTCATTGTCGTTGATCCGTTGAAGTCTATATTCGAGCGTCTCAACATCACAGCAACCTATTATCTCGCCTGCAAACGTAGTATTTACCAGATCTGTAAAATAAACCGTATCATGACTCGGTGTTCCACTGGTAGTAATGACGGTAATATCTACTTGGTCTCTATAAAAGACATTTGGGGAACCGTTTATGTCCATAGTAATAAAGGATCTCGGATAACCCTCTAGGAAGCAATCGCTACACTCAACGGCAGAAATCAACGAGAATTGGATTGCGTCATGGTATCCGATTTCGGTTCTCATCATGCCATTCCTAGGAGCATGCCCCAGAATGTGTTGAGCTGGGGCATTGGCTCCATTTGTCGCATTGTTGATCCAAGAGTATCCAAAGTCAGACGATGGCAAGGGTCGATGGAAATGATCGTTGTCGGAAATTTTATCCCCTTGTCTTTCTCCAGTAACAAAGCCATAAAAGCCATCGCTGATAGAGATACCGGAAGAAGCAATAGCGTTCTGAATGATGAACGGCTCAGCAAATCTTCCATGGTATGACTCAATTTCAGTAAGGTGCGGGATAGTGTCATTAGCTTGAATGAGTGTGCCGGCAGAGTTTGAAGCAAGCTTCCCTAGATACCAAAAATTCACTAGACTTGTAATTTTCGAAATCTCGGATAGTCTGTCATGATCAGATAAGATCTGAACATCTTCAGAAGAATTTAAGATAAATGAATCAAAATATGAAAAATTCATCAATGAGCCCATTAGCGGATAGATGCTGGTAGTGGGTTGGAATGTTGCGATTCCAAGACGGAGATAACCTTCGAATGGATAGATAGGATTAGCAGTCACGAAAGAAAATCCTGTAGTTGTTCCTTGTGAAGCTTCTACTCCTGAAATTGTCATTCTGCAGTTCTCCAGATTCAACAAGTCACAAGAGATAATGAAGTGGCTCCACTGTTCAAGATTAAAAGGTTGAACATCGAATTCGGTACCAATCCAAGAATCGTTGGGTTGTGTGGCGCATTTGAATTTTACAATAATTTTATCGGCAACGCCAGAATTGTAGCGATAGATTATTAAGTTTTCGCTGTCTAAAATTCCTCTGTTTACTCGAGAAACAGAATCGAATTTTGTCCAAAAACTAAAACTTAAACCACCGGTGGTGGTGGTGACTTGCCCAAGGGCTGGAAGGTTTGAGATTTCAGCAAATTCAGTGGCAGTGTTTCCGAAAAGGATTCCTCTAGAAACGTTATCAACAAGAGTTATTTCTTCGCGAGAATTCCTGTGTTGTTTGTGCATCGAGGCTTCCGCAACGTAGTTTGTTGCGCTGACGCTTCCATGCTGTGAATCAATTCCAAATTGACCTTGATGTCGAGATCTTAAAGTTCTCAAACCTTCTGTTCTGTTTGAATGGGAGTTTACTCTTATTGTGCTTTGGACAATGTTATTGTTGACATCTTCGTGATATTCACCAGAGCTTGGGCCTCTAACAGTTAGGTTTCTGAAGTTTAGAGAATTGTGAACGGAGTATTCTTGTGATGCAACATCTAAATAACCTGTTGAGTTAATTTCAGGACCTCCTGGAGCAGAGAATCTTGAGCGAATAACGTGAGCAGATCCAGTTGATCTGTCTTGCCTATCTATGATGTTCGTCAATCCTGTTACAAAATAAGCAGGGATTGGTGCAGTAGCCAGAATAGGATCAACACCGTTTATAGAAGACACAGTAAGGTCGAATGAGAGATTTGGAGCAGTTGCTGCCACGTTGAAGTTTCCAAAGACTCCTTCGGAGTCAGGAAGTCTATTGGGATTAGGTTCAATTAAAAAGTTTGCCCAATACTCTCTAGTTCCGGGGATGAATGGCGTGGCTGCTGTTCCTACACCTTCGCTAGCTATACCTATCTGGTCGTATGATGCACCACCTGTCTCCGTTGTAGCATATGTCCCATTGGTAACACTCAAGTCGTCGTTCGATATTCTGCAATGGATGGTACCAGCATTCGCAACGGAATCGTTTGGTTCGGCAAACGTGTAGAAAGCTTTTAGATTACCATACGTATTTGGCATAGAGATCAAGTTCAAATTGTTGTAGTCAAGTTGGAAACCATTGTTCCAAATTTCACTGACTGCAGCAGTTGCGGTTGGAGCATTATTTCCAGTATTTTGGGTGTCTCCAACAAACATGTCAAAGAACATTAGTTCATCTAGGATTGTCGTTTGCAGGTGACTACCTTCTTGAGAAAGAAATCGTGTCTGGTTTGAATCGCATGCAACATATAATTCATTGATTGCTGGACTAGCGTGGTTGCCTGTAGGATAAGTCGCTGTAGTGGTCCAGGTTTGGCCGACTCCATTTATAAAAATCTGCACCTTCGGCTGGACCGATGGCGAAGTTGTTCTCACGCCATCGGACGTTATAATAACGTGAGTCATTTGATCTGCATAGTATTGTGGAGGAGTTGGATTTGTTACAGATGCTGCCTCTCCTATAAAGTCATCAAATTCCCAAATGACTTCATACCCAGCCTGATTGCCTACGGTGGCTCCGTTGAGGACATATACATCAGTCCATCGGAGTTTCCATTCGTTGCCTTGCCTAATCAGGTTTAATGTCGGGCCGGGAAGCTTGGCTCCAGGAGGCAAGTTTGGATGTGGTCGCACGGTCTGATAAATTGGTCTTGACACCATGGATGGCGGTGGATTTTGGACAATCCGTTGTGGCGGACTTTTGATGAAGAATGAAACAGTAAAAGGATCTGTCGTCACAGTATGTTCACTAGAAGGTGCCCATGTTGGAGTATTTAAATACTCCAACCCTGCTCCTGTCAAGACTCCTCCAAAAGCAAGAGCTTGGCCTGGAGAGCCAGCTGGTTGAGCTGGAGTGTCAAGCGTTCCACCGTCGTGGTCGACGGCATAAGTAACGACGAAATCGTCGTTGGGGCCTGGGTTGGGAATGAAGTTAGATTCTAGCAGCGTCTTAAGTTCATCGAAGAAGACAGTGTTTGAAGTTTGATTTGTGGAAAGAACTTCTCCACCTTCGACGTTCGTATCAATCTCGTACACCACAGAGTCAATAGTTATAAACTCTCCAGGAGTAACGTTGCCATATTCTAGGATTCTAAAAGTACCACCAGTGGCTGTTGCTCCAGGGATTCTCGAGGTTCCAGCGACTAGAGGAACCCAATACCCAGTGTCATAATATCTACTGTTTTCTCCGAGAAAGAGATTCCCAACGTCAGAGGGGAACTGGCTTACTAAGGTATAGTAGTTCGTTGTCTGCGGTAGAACGTCTGAGATAATTGTGGGAAGAAGATTGTCTGATCTGCGGAGAAAGAATCCTTGGTCTCCAAATGTTGACATGACTTCATAGCCATGTGTATAGTTTCCATGCGAACCGGTACCAATAATGGTCTGAATGTTTTTGATGTTTATCGGTCTCTTTGCTCGCTCTTCGCGATAATAGATCGCATAAAGCCTGTCTGTATCGGGAAACGTGTTGTTTCTACTAATACCATAGTCAGGCGGTGCGAAACCGATTGCTCCATCTGTGTCTACTGGAAGGCTTGGATCGTTTGCATCTATGACAGCCAAAGGGTTCTGCCCAATTAAGAACCTCCAGCCTTCAGGTCTTGAAAATTCGTGATCCAATCCGTTCAAGGAGTTTTGTGCCGGCCAACGCTCAGGCTTTCCATAGCTATTCAAAGATATGTGTCTATGTTGATGTCCGCCAATGTGTGCCTCAGTAAAAGGGCCTTGCATTGGAATTTCATTTGTAATGTCGGTTGTGTCAGAATGAAGGTTTACGATTTCAGTGCCTTCTTTATAGCCACCTTGGTTGACTAGTGCGTTTACTTGTGCGTTATATCCATCATCAACACTACTAGAAACAATGTTCCCGATAAAGATGTCTGAGACTTTTCTTCTAGATAAATAAGCTGACTGTTGATCTAAGGGCGGATGACCCATTGCGCTTAAATCGGTATACTTACCAACTATTCCAAATCCGTCCAATTTAATTAAATCGGAAGGCCCTGCTTGATCCTTATCTCTGAGCATTTCGTCGTAGTTTAGGCCAAAACCTGCACCAGCGCCAAATGTGACAACATTTTGTGGAGCCCCAGAGATGCCAATAGGAGACTGTAGTTCAATGGCTGTTCTCAAGAAGTCTCTATCTTTTCCTTTGTCATAATTGGTTCCGCCATGGATTGAGTTACTAAATCCAATTCTCATCTCATAGGGTTTCGACAATCTACGAGTAGCATAAGTTCCTCCATCATAGTATACTCCGTTGGTTCCAAATGACGCGATTGGATTACTGGCTGTAAGTGCATTTTGGGTGGTCACGACGTGGGTTATTTCACTCTCGCGACGTTCTTTTTGCCACAAAGAATTTTGATCTTCTGGTGTTGGGTCTCCGAGAACTGCGGGTAGAGGTGCATGGCCAAGTCTCCAGTTGTACTTCTGCTCTTGAACTCCTCGAATGGATGCTTCTGTGGAAGTAATCGTGGTCAATAGTCCAACTTGGCGTTGATACTTGTCTCTCTCGAGAATGTGAGGTTCGATAATGTCTACGATGCCACCAGCAAAGTTCGCAGACATTGGAATGAGTTGATTCACCATTGACGAAAGGCTCGAATCAATCCATTTAAAATATTCGAAGAAGTGGTCAAAGTCCATGTCACTCTCGACTTTGTCGAAAAACAACTGTCGGGCTCGAGCCAAGTCTTTGTATTCAACACGGAATCTTTCGATTGGCCTTGCAAATAGATTCGCAAACTCTAGCGTCGTCGAGAAGGACTTAAGCATTTCTTCCGAAACCATGGATGCTGGGGATTTCTCCATTATAAACAAGTTATCACTTACATCATCATCATCAGAAAAGTTAACTTCCTGTTCGCCTTTGATGTAGATGTTTAGAGCGTCGTAAACGACCTCAGGCAACTGTTTCTTATAGGACTCTATGAACTCATAGCCTACAACGGAAGTGCTCTCAGATGGGAAATTTGCACCCTTTGCTTTGTGTTCTCTTCGGACAAGATCATCAATCCAGCCGTAGATAGTATCAGATGATCCGGATGTGGTATCTTCAACTTCAAATTCACCGGAAATGTCGGATGTGGAAACCGTATCAAAGTCCCAATTTAAAATAGTTAAATCTTGAGTTGGGACTTGAACATCATCGATGAGATAAAGGTTTGATCCATCGATCGACGACCGCATGCCATAATTAAGGACGTCCTTGTTGTGCTGAAGTACTGTGTCGTTATCTAGGTAGTCGAGCCACGCTCGTACACCGCCGATTTGTAAATCAGAGTATTCTTGAACTGACGGTGTGAAGTCAGTGGTATGTGCACCTACATAGATACGCTTGGAAGCGTTCATTAAGGCTACACCATCGTTGTTGGAGATGGTTTGAGATAACAATACTTGATTCTCGATCTGACCAAAATTAGTGGTTACAGCATAGAGTTCAATGTCATAACTGGGAGTGGTGTTAGTAACACCTCCAGCATATGGATAGGTTTGTGGTTTAATGCGCAATGCAACGTTGTAGTGTTCGTTTTCGTAGATATCATAGATGTAATCGGACTCTTGGCTGATTGTGTTTGCTTGGTTTCTCATGACAAATTTCGCGTGGGATGATTGGGCATCATCCTTCACCAAGAACACTTGAAGATCGTTACCATTATTCTGCCAAGCATAGTCGGTCAGAGTAGCAGAAGCTTCGTGGAACCCCATTACAGAGGCAGACATGAATGGAGTGTCAAAATAGCCGCTGTCGCCCACTTCTCTCTTGTGGGGCACTACTATGTCTACTTCCATTGTAAAAGCGCTTCTAGAGGCATCTACGGCGCTTGAAATAGAGGATCTGTTCGAAGTAGATGTTACAGCTTGAAAGATGCTAGCACCAAAGTGACTTGGGTTGTTAAAATTGACGTATTTCTTTTTGACCGATGTGGGTCTTGATTTATCTGTGAAGTATTGAATGCCGCCATCTGTGTAGAGGTTCAATCGAATCAATTCATCATCGACACCAAAGCATCGAATCAGGTTTCTTATTGAACCTTCGGTGCCTTTTGACTTGTAGATCTTCTCGAGATTATTGTAAATGTTCGTATAAATAGTATTCTTAACTTCTACGATACTTGTTTCAAACTGTTGGTCGCTTAAATTTACCGATGCTAGTTTTTCGAAAACTTCGTTGTTCTCAAACATGTTCGAAACCATGAAGCCTCTATCTTTCAGAAGCTCTGATGCTATTGATGAGGCCTTAATTCCTTCTATTGGGTATCTTTTTGCCTTAAGCTCTGTCATTTCTCTAATCTGGACATGGAGAGTATCCATGTAAGATGCTAAGATTTGCGAAAATATACGAAAGTTTCCATTATCCTCTTCTTGAAGCCATGTTGGCATTGATCGATAGAAGGATTGACCTCTATCGGCATCATACACAACTCCCTTTTCTTTCATTTCAGAAATCAAAGATCTTACATCTGCATGTTCCTTGTAGATGATTGGAGATGGAGTCTCGGTGTAACCCCTAGAATTCATTGCTGATTCTATAGATCGAGGTGTATTGGTGTCACCATAGCCGACCCACAATCCGTTTGCTAGTCGTCCTGAATAATCAAGGACAACTGCGTCAATAACTGCGTCACCGACGATACCTTCATTGAACTTAAGATAAACTCCAAGATCGGTAGTTGCATCGTCCGTATTGGCTCCGCCACCTATTGCACTAAACCAGTTTAACTTGATCTGTCTAGATGAGCGTATCGTCTTCCAAAACCGGAACTCATCGAGTTTGGCTATTAGTTTTCCATCGGTCTTAACAAAATTCACATAGTCAGTTTGTAGTGCTCCGATGAATCCATCAATTTTTCCAGGAATAGATCCAATAGAAACTGCTTGTGTGACTAATCTATCTTCTTCTCCGTCGATGTAGAATCTAACTTGAAAATCAGTGCCTTCCTGCTTCATGGAGATTGCATAATGATGCCAGTTTTGAAAGTCTAAATTGCTTTCTTGGATTTGTGATTGAAAAACGCTTCCGGCGTTTTCAACTCTTAAGTACACCTTCTTAGTGCCTGACGTCTCAAAGGTGTAAAGCAGGATTCTACCCAATTCATTTCCGGACTTGTTATTCCACAAATCTAGAATCACCTCATTTGAACCTGCTGTAAAAGAATCTTTTTGCATCCAGAATTCTATAGTAGCACCTTGTTCAAAATTACAGTTCCAATTTTGAGTCCTATTTTTGTCCGCGTCGTATTTTGCTGAATTTTGTATTTGATAATCCAAACTATCAGATGAGGAGTCAATGTGAAGCCCACCCCAAACACGGATATACTCCGGAGTATTTGTGCTCAAAAACCCTGTACCTGTGACATCACCGGTTGTGCCGAGTTGAGCATGTCCTGTTGTCTTTGGATACTTGTTTTCAAACACCCATCGCTCTAGAGCTGAGGCCTTTTCTTCAAACGCAATCTGTTCGGATTTCGAACCGTCATAGGGATAGTCCTCGTAGATACGACGGATTGCAGCGTCATAATACAACTCAGCTGAGCCATAGTATACAAAATTCTTAGGATCAGAGAAATCAATTTGCGGCAAATAGCGTTCATCTGCTTTTGACTTTTCTTCTACAAATGCGACGCTTTCGACATCTTGTACTGTCTCTTCGAGGTTACGGGAAGTTTTACCGAATAAATCTTTAATACTCATTGTTTACCACTCTAAATCTATGCTTAAAAGGGAGCTCTTGATAACTCTTGGTCATTACATTAAATAGAGCTAACTTGATTTCGTAA
>Ga0209632_10001747_pt1 | contig 21567 bp, 17 predicted proteins | sample COG_10_FD_184754 | JGI IMG/M metagenome (GOLD analysis project Ga0209632, IMG submission 184754) | Pelagic Microbial community sample from North Sea - COGITO 998_met_10 (SPAdes) (version 2) | ecosystem: Environmental > Aquatic > Marine > Neritic zone/Coastal water | place: Helgoland, sampling... | reverse complement strand
TTACACAAGAAGTTCAAGAAACAACAGACCCAATATACCAAAAAATTTCTAAGGTAATGCCTGAAATAGAATGGTCTATTCATGCACCTTATATTCATAGAATCAACCAAATAAAAAGAGAAAAGAATGCAATTATTCTTGCCCACAATTATCAAACTCCTGAGATATATCATGGCATAGCGGATGTTGCTGCCGATTCCTTGGCTCTTGCAATAGAAGCGGCAAAAACTAAGGCAAACATAATAGTCATGGCTGGAGTTCACTTCATGGCAGAAACTTCAAAGTTGATGAGTCCAGAAAAAAAAGTTCTGCTTCCAGATATGGATGCTGGCTGTTCATTATCATCATCTATAACTGGTAAAGATGTAAGATTATTAAAAGAAAAATATCCAGGTGTGCCAGTTGTTTCATACGTTAACACTTCTGCAGAAGTCAAAGCAGAAACAGATATTTGTTGCACATCAGCAAATGCAGTAAAAATTGTAGAGTCTCTTGGTGTTAAAAAAGTTATCTTTTTACCAGATGATTACTTAGCAAAATATGTTGCTTCTAAAACAGATGTTGAAATTATTGCCTGGAAAGGAATATGCATGGTTCATGACCAATTTAATGAAAAAGAAATTAACGACATTAGAGAAAAAAACCCAGGAATAAAAATTATAGCTCATCCTGAGTGTCCACCAGAAGTAATTAGAGCAAGTGACTTTGCGGGTTCAACTGGTGGTATGATTGATTATGTAAAAAATAATCAACCCAAGAAAGTTATGATGGTTACCGAATGCTCAATGAGTGATAATATTCAAGTTGAAAATCCTAATGTAGAATTTATTAGACCATGTAATCTTTGTCCCCATATGAAAAAAATTACCTTACCAAAAATTTTAGATTGCTTAGAAAATGAAACTGGTGAAATAATCATGGACAAAGAAACAATTGAGAAAGCAAGAATTCCTGTTGAAAGAATGGCTGCAATAGGCAGATAATTTCAGTGTCTAAAATTCAACTTAATAAAAATTTTATAAATAATGTTGTTAAGTTGGCTCTTAATGAGGATCTCTATCCTTATGGAGATATAACTTCAAATTTAGTTAAAAATAATAAGATTATAAAAGTTAAACTTTTATCAAATCAAAAAGCTGTCATAGGAGGTTTGCTATTTGCAAAACATGCTTTTGCATTAATTGATGATAAAATTAAATTTATAATTAAAAAAAAAGATGGCTCCCAAGTTGAAAAAGGTTCTCTAATTGCAACAATTGAAGGCAAAGCTAAAAATATATTAATTGCAGAAAGAGTTGCTTTGAATTTCTTATCCCATATTTCTGGTATAGCCACTAAAACAAATCAATTTGTAAAATTAGTAGGAAAAAAGTGTAAGATTTGCTGTACAAGAAAAACTATTCCAAACCTGAGAGTTATTCAAAAATATGCAGTAAAACTAGGAGGTGGAACTAATCATAGATTTAATTTAAGTGATGAATTTTTAATTAAAGATAATCATATTGCTAGTTCAGATATTAAAAAATTAGTCTCTTTGGCTATCAAAAATAAAAAAAATAAAAAAATTACAGTGGAAGTTGATAATTTAAAGCAGCTTAAAGAAATTATTGGTTTAAAGTTTAATACTGTCTTGTTTGACAATATGAGTTGCAAAAATCTTAAATTGGGTGTCAAGCTTGCAAAAAAATATTATGAAACAGAAGCTTCAGGAAATGTAAGTCTAAAAACAGTTAAATCTGTTGCTGCGACTGGTGTTGATAGAATTTCTATTGGAAGTATTACTCACAGTGCTACAGCTATTGATCTTAAATTAGAAATTTAATTAACAAACTTTGAAAGATCGGGTTTAAAATAGTTGGGCCCCTTCATAACTTTTCCTGATTCATGATAGATTGGTTTTCCATTCACATTTAATTTACTCATATTTGAGTTCTGAACTTCATCAAAACATTTATCTAAATCAATACCAAATGCGTGTCCTGCTCCATAAGTGACATATAAAATATCTGTTAACGCATCTGCGACTTCCAATAAGTCTTTGTTTTTCATCGCTTCTGTAAGTTCATCAAGCTCCTCTTTAATCAGATCAACCCTAAGTTTGTTGATTTTATCTGTACTAAATGAAGGCTTATTTTTAACCTCTTGGCCAAAAGTTTTCATAAAAATTCCAACCTTGCTAAAATTTGACATATTGCTCCTATAAGTTTTATTAAATTAATGTATATTTATATTAATTTATTAATTACTTATTAATCAATGAAATTAAGAAAAGAATTTGACAGTATTGGTTCTATCAATGTCCCTAGTGATAAATACTGGGGTGCTTCAACACAAAGATCAAAAAAATATTTTGATATTGGTGAGTTTTTAGTAAGACCAGTTTTAATTAAATCTATAGCTATAATAAAAAAAGCTGCTGCACTAGTTCATGGTAGAGAAAAACAAATTTTACCAAATATTTCTAAAGCAATAATAAAAGCTTCCAATGAAATAATATCAGGTAAATTAGATGAACACTTTCCTTTAAAGGTTTGGCAAACTGGCTCTGGCACTCAGACTAATATGAATGTTAATGAGGTTATATCAAATAGAGCTATAGAAATTTTGGGAGGAAAAAGGGGTACAAAAGAACCAGTACATCCTAATGATCATGTTAATAAATCTCAATCTACAAATGATGTGTTTCCTACCGCCATGCATATAGCAATTGCTATAGAAACAAAAAATAAACTGTTACCTTCACTAGAATTATTAAATAAAGAGTTAAAAAAAAAAGTTTCACAATTTAGAAATATAGTTAAAGTTGGTAGAACTCACCTTCAAGATGCAACACCTTTAACGCTGGGCCAAGAATTTTCAGGATATCAGTCCCAATTGGAAGATTGTATTTTTAGAATTAAAAATGCCTTAAATGAAATTTATTCTTTAGCTCAAGGAGGTACGGCTGTAGGTACGGGAATTAATAGTAAAAAAGGTTTTGATAAAAAAATTGCAAAAGAAATAAAGAAAATTACAAAATTACCATTTAAATCAGCAAAAAATAAATTTGCCGCTTTAGCCGCACATGATCAAATTGTAAATTTTTCAGGCACATTGAATACTGCAGCTGTTTGTTTAATGAAAATTGCTAATGATATTAGATTTTTAGGATCTGGTCCTAGGGCAGGTTATGGAGAACTTATTTTACCTGCTAATGAACCTGGTTCATCAATCATGCCTGGTAAAGTAAATCCAACTCAGTCGGAAGCTGTGACGATGGTTTGTGTAAAGGTTATTGGAAATCACAACGGAATTACAATTGCGGGATCACATGGACATTTTGAATTAAATGTTTTCAAGCCACTAATTGCACACAATATTTTACAATCAATAGACTTGCTGGCGGACAGTACAAAAAATTTTTCACTTTATTGTGTAAAAGGATTAAAAGCTAACAAGATTAAAATAAAAGAATATTTAGACAATTCTCTAATGTTAGTAACAGCATTAGCCCCACATATTGGATATGATAATTGCGCTAAAATAGCAAAGACAGCACTTAAAAATAATACAACACTAAGAGAAGAAACATTAAAAACAGGATTAATTAGTGAAAAAGATTTCAGCAGAATTGTAAATCCTAAAAAAATGACCTATCCGGCGTAAATACCAAAAAAATTACTAACAAAATTTTTAAACGTAATTTTATTAAAAATTCCTTTGTCAGTTTTATTAAAATCATCAATATATTTATCAAGCTCATTACTTTGAATGTTGTCAACTCTAACGTTATCAAAACTAATTTTTTTTTGATCAAAGTTGTATACAAAATCAAATTGCATTTGGTCTATCTTTTTTCTATGAACTTTTTTTACTTGAAAAGAACTATAGAAGTTTTCTGGATTTTGGAATTTAATTACAAATTTTCCAATTAAATTAATTTCTTCACCATCATAATTTAATAAACTTTCAGTTAAAATAATTTTCATATCTTTTTTCCACATAATACTTGAATTTGAAAAATTCAAATTTCCTTGCTGAATACTAAAATTTAAAATTAAGTTATTTAATTCATTAACATTTATAATATTTTTTACATTTAAGTTAATTTCTAGGTTTAAGTTACTATTATTTAAAATTTCTGATTTTATTAAATCAACTAAAATAGTGTCATCTTTAAAAAAATACTTTGAGCTTAATCCATCGTAGTTAAAATTTGCAGATAAATGAAATGGCTTAAAATACATCAATCCTTTGTATAGATCTTTTTTATCTTCAGAAGTAAAACTTAAAGAATTTTTCTTAATTTCAAAATTTAAAGATGCATTTTTGTTAACAAATAAAATATCTAACAAGCCAATTTTCACTAATTCATTATAATCAATCTTATTTTCTATACTAAGTCTAATTTTTTTTGAATTAAATTGTGAGAAAACTAATTTATTAAATTTATCATTTTTAATAACAAGTTTATAAGGAATATTAAAAATCTCATTCTTTGATGAAAGAATATTTTCTAAATTTTGAGCATCATAATAAAATTTACTATTATAAATTTTGTTTATAAATAAAACTTCATCATTGTCATTTTTAAAAAAAATATTACTATTTTTTATCTGAATTTTATTTTCGTTAGGTTCAGTTTTTAAAAGATTTTTAAAAAAAGAACCATCATTTAAATTAATATTAAAATCTGTTTTAATAAAAACTAAATCTTTTATATCTATTTTATTTATTGAAAAAAACTTACCTGCTTTAATAAAAATTCTAAAATTTTTTGCCATACCAATTTCCTTTTCTCCATGAAAGATAGAGAGATTTTTTGCAGAAAAATGTGGTTTTGGTAAAAGACCATAATTAATTTTTTCATTAAATTTTAATTTAATATTATAGTTTTTCAAAATTTGATTCTTGATTTGAGACTGAATTATATTTTTATTATATAATGTGGGTATTAAAAAATAGAATAGTGTCAAAATAGCAGCTATCCCCGTACCTAAAAAAACTCTATTATCCTTGTTTAATATTATTTTTTTATAATTTGAAATAAAATATTTTAATTTATTAAAACTACTTTCTATTAAATCATTTATAGATAAGATTTGTTTCTTAACTTTTTTTATTAATAAATTATGTTTGTTCATAATGATTTGCACAACTTATAATTAAATATTTAAAATGGTAAACTCTGATTATTTAAAAAATTTGAATAAAGCTCAAAAAGAGGCCGTTATGTACTTAGACGGACCCTTATTGATAGTCGCAGGCGCTGGTTCTGGCAAAACAAAGGTTTTAACTTCACGAATTGCCAATATTGTAAAAGAAAAGAAAGCATTCCCAAATCAAATATTGTCTGTAACTTTTACAAATAAGGCGGCAAAAGAAATGCAAATAAGAGTGACGAAAATACTAGGTTCAGCAGCTACAAGTCTTTCCTGGCTTGGAACTTTTCACTCAATCTGTGCAAAGCTATTAAGAAAACATGCATCCGCTGTTAATCTTAATTCAAATTTTACTATAATTGATACAGATGATCAAATTAGATTGATCAAAAATATATGTAAAGCAGAAAATATTGATGTCAAACAACTTGCACCTAGGTATGTTTTGGCAATTATAGATCGTTGGAAAAATAAAGGATGCTACCCAGAAGAAGTAATTATCAATCAAAAAGATATTTTTGAAAAAACTATATTACCAATTTATAAAATCTATCAACAAAAATTAACTGAATTAAACTCGTGTGACTTTGGAGATTTAATTTTGCATGTAGTAAAAATTTTAGAAAAGAATCAAGATATAAGAAATATTTATTCAAAAAATTTTAAATATATTTTGGTAGATGAATATCAGGATACTAATTTTATACAAAGTAAATGGCTCAATCTACTTTCAGAAACGAATAAAAATATTTGTTGTGTTGGAGATGATGATCAATCTATTTATAGCTGGCGAGGGGCAGAAATCAAAAATTTCTTAGAGTTTGATCAAGTTTATGAAAATACAAAAGTGATTAGGCTAGAAGAAAATTATAGATCTTCTCAAAATATTTTGTCTGTAGCCTCAAGTCTTATTGCTAACAATCAAAATAGAGTTGGTAAAACTTTAAAAGCAACCATGGAAGAGGGGGATTTAGTTAAATTAAATTGTTTTAAGAATGGTAAAGATGAGGCCATCGGAATCTCCGATGAAATTGAAAAAAATTTAAAGAAAAAATATTCTTATAATAATATGGCGATACTCGTAAGAGCTATATTTCAAACAAGAGAGTTTGAAGAAAGATTTCTAAAAATTGGTATGCCTTATAGAATTTTAGGTGGAACTAAATTTTATGAAAGAACAGAAATTAAAGATTGTGTAGCTTACTTAAGATTAATTCATCAAGAAAAAGATGATTTGGCTTTTGAGAGAATTGTTAATAATCCCAAAAGAGCTATAGGTGACACTACTTTGAAAACTGTGCATCAGTTTGCACAAGAAAATAGCTTAAGTTTAGAGGTAGCTTCAACAAAAATGATTGAAGAAAATTTGATTAAACCAAAAACAAAAATTGGACTTAGTTTTTTTCTGAATTCATTAATTAAATGGAGAAATGATTTAACTATAAAAAAAAACAGTCACATAAAATTATTACAAATTGTTTTAGATGAGTCTGGATACTCAGCAATGTTAAAAAATAAAAAAGATGTTGATAATGAGAATAGATTAGAAAATATAAAAGAATTACTAAGTGCGATGAAAGAATTCGATAATTTAGAAAGTTTTTTGGAACATGTCTCTCTTGCAACATCTATAGATCAAGAATGGGATGGAGAAAAAGTAAATATGATGACTATGCATGCCGCAAAAGGATTGGAGTTTGATGTGGTTTTTCTACCAGGTTGGGAAGAGGGATTATTTCCTCATCAAAAATCAATAGAAGAAAAAGGTCAAAGTGGTGTAGAAGAAGAAAGACGATTAGCTTATGTTGGCATTACAAGAGCAAAAAAAAAAGCAGTCATATCATTTTCAATGAATAGATTTTATCAAGGTGATTGGATTGATAGTATGGCATCAAGATTTATAGAAGAATTGCCAGAAAAATACTTAGAAAAAAATTCATTTTTTGATGAAGGTGTTGATGAGGTCGAAGATTTTGATTTCAATCAAGATCTTGAAATAGAAGATGGAACAAGAAGTCCCGGGTGGATAAGATATCAAAAAAGAATTAAATGAATAAAAAAATTCAAATTTTAAGAAATAAATTTAAAAAATATAATATTGATGGATATATTATACCTAAAAATGATGATTATTTTACTGAATATTCAAAAATTAATAGATTAGAAATCATATCTAATTTTAGTGGCTCAGCTGGTCTTGCCGTAATTTTAAAAAATAAAAATTATTTATTTACAGATGGAAGGTACACTATTCAAAGTCAAATAGAATCAGGAAAAGATTTTAAAATAATCAGTTACGAAAAATTAGCTAATTATGATTTATTTAAAAATGTGACCTTAGGTATTGATCCAAAATTATTTACATATGATCAAATAAAAAAAAATTTTATAAAAAATAGTAAAATTAAATTTATTAATAATAATTTAATTGATGAAATTAAATGTAAAAAAATTAATGATAGCTTTCCATTTTTTTCATTAAATAAGAATATAACTGGTGAAAGCTATAATTCAAAAATTGATAAAATTTCTCAATATCTTAAAAAAAATAAATCTGACTATCTGTTTGTTAGTGCTCCTGAAAATGTAGCTTGGATTTTGAATATTAGAGGTGGTGATGGTCCCAATAGTCCTATCCCAAATTCCAGACTAATTGTTAGTAAGTCAAAAAATATATTTTTAATAACTAAGATTCTAAAAGCTCAAAAGCTTATTAAAAAAAAAATAATCAGTAAAAATGAAATAGTCAATATCGATGATTTTGAAAAAAAAATTATTAAATTAAAGGGTAATAATTTTATAATTGATAATAAATCATGCTCAATTTATTTTGAAAATATAATTAAGTCTAAATTTAAGATTACAAAAAGAGAGGATCCTACTTATCTTTTAAAGGCAATTAAAAATAAAACTGAAATAAAAAATATGATTAATGCACATATCTTAGATGGTGCTGCTTTAACAAAATTTATCTACTGGATAAAAAATATTAATAAAAAACAAATCAATGAAGTCCAGGCTCAAAATAAGTTAGAAAATTTTAGAAAATTGAATAAAAGTTATTTGTACCCAAGTTTTGACACTATCGCGGGTTCAGGGAAAAATGGTGCCATAGTTCATTATCGTGCTAACAAAAAAAATAGCAAAATAATTAGGAAAAAAGATATTTTTTTATGTGACTCTGGCGGCCAGTATAAATATGGTACAACGGATGTAACTAGAACAATTTGTTTTTCGAAACCTAAAGCACATATTAAAGACATTTTCACTAAAATCTTAAAAGGGCATATCGCAGTAACTACTACTAATTTGAAGAAAGATAGTGTTGGTAAGAAAATTGATATCAGAGCTAGAAAGTTTCTTAAAAAAAGTAATTTAGATTATTCTCATGGCACCGGCCACGGTGTGGGCTTTTTTCTTAATGTTCACGAAGGACCACAATCAATATCAAAATTTAATACAGTTAAAATAAGAGAAGGCATGATTTTAAGTAATGAGCCGGGATATTATAAAAAAAACAGCTTCGGAATACGTATTGAAAATTTAATATTTGTTAAAAAAGTTAATAAAAATATTTTTTTTGATAATTTAACACTTGTCCCAATTGAAAAAGAATTAATTAATGATAAACTCTTAACTCCTTTAGAAAAAAATTATTTATTTAAATACCATATTGATATTTACTCTAAAATATCGAAATATTTAAATTTTAAAGAACGTAAGTGGTTAGCTAGTTTTATTTAGCATTTCTATAAATTGAGTTTGATCTATAGTTGTAATTTTAAGCTCTTTTGCTGTTTCAATCTTTCTTTTCGTTGGTTTTTGCCCCACAATTAAATAGTTTAATTTTTTTGTAACACTACTAACTGTAGTTCCAGAATTCTCTTCGATTAAAGATTTAGCTTCAGCTCGACTAATGCCACTAAGTTTTCCTGTTAACATAAAGGTTTGATTTTTTAATAATCCCTCTTTTTTTTCGATTAATTTATCTTTAATCGTCAAAATTTCTTTAAGTTCATTTAGTATATTTAAATTAACTTTATTGAAAAAAAAATTCTTAATAGAATTTATTTGTGTTTCACCAATACCATCTATATTTAATAATTCATCGTATTTATTATCTTTAGATAAAGATTTAAATTTTAAAAATGATTTAAAATTTTTTGAAAGAATTTTTGCATTTTCTAAACCAATATGTCTAATTCCTAGTGAATAAATAAGTCTTTCTAAAGAAATACTTTTTTTTTCATTTATGGAATATCTCAAATTTTCAACTGATTGTTTGCCCCAGCCCTCTAATGATTCAATTCTTTTATAGTCTAATTTAAAAATATCCTGAGGCAGTTTTATTAGTTTTAACTTCCAAAAGTTTTCTACGATTTTTTTTCCAAAACCATCAATATTGAAAGCATCCTTGGATACAAAGTGCTTTATTTTTTCTATAGCTATTTTCTCACATTCATAACCTTCACTTGTGCATCTTCTTATGGCATCATTTTTTTTTGTTATTATATTAAATTCTTTAATTGTTTTAGAACCACAAGAGGGGCAGTCCTTTGGAAAAATAAATCTCAAACTATCTTTAGATCTTTTTTTTATATCAACTGACAATATGTGCGGTATTACATCTCCTGCTCTTTCAACTATTACTATGTCTCCAGCTCTAATATCTTTTCGATTAATCTCATCTTCATTATGTAAAGTAGCATTAGAAACTTGCACGCCTCCAATATTAACAGGTTTTATTTTTGCGACAGGAGTTAAGGCACCCGTTCTCCCAACTTGAATATCTATACTTAAAATTTTTGATATTGCTTTATTAGATGAAAATTTATGAGCTATTGCCCATCTTGGGGCGTTTGCAACGTTACCTAATCTTTTTTGAAGTTTAAAATCATTAATCTTATAAACAATACCATCTATATCAAAATCAATTTCGGCTCTTTTTTTTTCTAGTTCGCTATAATTAATTAATAGGTTTTTTACTCCTGTGATTAACTTGTTAAAAGGATTTATCTTAAAACCCCATTCATATAATTTTTTTAAATAATCAGATTGATTTTTAATATTTAAACCTTTTTCATAACCAAAAGTATAAGCTATAAATTTTAGAGGTATTTTACTTGTATCTTTAGGATTTTTTTGCCTTAAAGAACCTGATGCTGCATTTCTTGGATTAGCAAATTTTTCTCTAAAACTTTTAAAATCACTATTTTGAATGAATACCTCTCCCCTTATATCAATTTCCTTTGGAAAATTTTTATTTAAGATTTTTTTTGGAATATCTCTAATTGTAGCAAGATTTAACGTTATATCCTCCCCCTCTTTACCATCTCCTCGAGATAATCCTTTTATAAATTTTCCATTCTTGTAATTTAAGGAAGCCGAAATACCATCTATTTTTGGTTCAGCACTATATGAAATTTGAAAACTTTTTTTTTCAGATATAAAATTTAAAATTCTTTTTTCAAAATTTAATAAATCCTCTTCACTAAATGCATTTGCTAAAGATAGCATTGGCACTCTATGTGCAATTTTTTTAAAATTTTTAGATGGCTTGTATCCAACTTGTGTTTGTGGAGATTTTTTACTTTTTAAAAAATTATATTTTTTTTCTAACTGTAATATTTCTTTTTTAAGTTGATCAAACTTAGTATCTGAAATTTCTGAGGTATTTTCGTTATAATATTTCTTACTGTGGTAATTAAATGAATCTATTTTTTTTTGATACTCTTTTTTGATCAGGTCTTTTTTCATATCAATCAAAAAGTTTTTTAAATTTACTAATCACACCTTTCTTTTCATTTTTATTTTTAACAATAAATTTCTCTTTATAATTTCTATTAAAAACTTTATAAGATTTTTTGTACCAATCTCCTGAAAGATAATTATAGCCTAAAATTTTTGCATACTTTTGTGACTCTTCTAAAAGGCCAATTTTATAATTAATTTCAACCAATCTATGTAAAGCCTCTTCTATAAAAATTGTTTTATCATACTCTTGAGTCACATATTTAAATCTATTGATCGCTGAAATCCATTTGCCTCTTTTTACGTAGTGTCTACCCAAGTACATCTCTTTTGATGCTAGAATGTCTGCAATTAAATCAAGCTTAAATCTTGAATCTAAAGCAAAATCAGTGTTAGGGTATTTTTCTAAAATTATACTAAATTTATTCTTTGCTTTTACTAAAGGTGCAGTATCTCGCTTTTCATCTTCAATTGTTTCGTAATAACACATTGCGATCAAATATTCTGCATATGCTATATTTTTGTCATTAGGATAAGTTTTTAGAAATCTCTCAAGATTAAGTAATGCTTCGGCGTAAAAATTAATTAAATAATATGAGTAAGAAGCCATAAGAGCTGATCTTGGTGCCCATTCTGAATGAGGAAATAAAAGCTCAGCCTCTAAAAATTTTTTTGAAGCAAAGTATGGGTCACCTTCGTTCAAAGCTTTATAACCTTCTTTATAAGCACTGATCATTTCCAAGTCTTGACTTTTTTCCTTTATAAATGAAATTTTCTCTTCTTCTTTTGAGCAAGAGCTTGCAAAAATAAATATAAAGATAATTAAATACTTAAATTGAATCATAAAAGTTTATATAACTTAAGTTGATGATTATAAATATCTATTTAAATTAAGCTATAGACCTTAGTAGACTTCTATTAATAACAGTATGAGGCAAATTTCTTTCTTTAATTTCAAGAATTGAGAAATTATCTTTATTTTCAAATACTTTTCTCAATAACTGATTAGTTAAATAATGACCACCTTGAGAACAATTTATATTAGCAATCATTCTATACCCACATGTATAAAGGTCTCCAATACAATCTAATATTTTATGATTTACAAATTCTTTAGAATTTCTCAAACCTTCCTCATTTAATATCTTGTCATTTTTAACTACAATAGCATTTTCTAAACTTCCACCTTTAGCTAATCCATTTTTTTTAATAATTTCAATATCTTCAAATAAACAAAACGTTCTTGAATTAAAAACACTTTGTAAATCGTCTTCATATACACTAACTTTATTTCTCTGATTACCAATTATATGGTTAGAATATTTCAACTCAAAATCAATATCTAAACTTAGTTTTGAGGGTTCAATTGACATTGATCTTTCACCATCTTTAAATTGTATTTTCTTATTTATCTTAATAATTTTTATAGGTGCATTACTGACCTCAAATCCAACTTCAGTTATTTTTTCTATAAATATTTTTGCAGATCCATCTAAAATTGGAATCTCTTCATTATCAACTTCTATTGTAGCATTATCAATTCCTAAACCAAATAATGCCCCCATTAAATGTTCTATAGTTGAAACTTTCACACCATATCCATTAGATATTGTAGTGTTTAAAGATGTATTACTTACGTTAGAAAAATTTGGAATAATCAGATTATTTGCTTTTAAATCTATTCTTTTAAAAATTATGCCTGAGTCTGGGTCAGATGGTTTTATGCAAAGTTTTGCTTCTTTGCCGCTATGTAGGCCAATACCAGCAAGGTTAATTGATTTTTTTACTGTCTTTTGATTTAATACCGACATGAAAAGAACCTATTAGCAAATTTAACAAAATCAAAAACAACTAATGTTACTGGAAAATACAATTTAATTAAAAAATTCAAAGAATTTTTCAAAAAAACCCTTATTTTTTCTAGTTTTATTAATTAAAAAAACCTCATTTTTATTACAACCCTCAATTATATTTTTTGACATTGCGAAAATATCCTGTTCATTTTTATCAAAAAAACTTTTTATGTAGTTCGAGCTAACAACCCGTTCAAGGGATATTTGATATGTTTTTAAGATATCCTCTAGATTTTTGATCAGATTGTGATTTATGCATATAAATCTTATATCTAAAGAAAAATGACTACATTCTACATTTTTTGGTAAGAAAGAATAATCATTTTTATCAATTTTATAATTGTCTATTATAATATGGGCTATTTTTTTTTTTTCAAAAGTATTTTCACATTGATCTTTTGCTTCATTCAACAAATGTATAAGGTCATTTGAAGTTATTGAATTTTCATAGTTTTTTTTTTTAACAGATATTGCAAAAGTGAAGAAAACATCAAAATCAATAATTAAATAAATATTTTTAACAAAACTTTTTAGTATTTTTTCAATCTTGAAAATATTTTGGTTAAGAAAATTATTTAGTATATCAAAATCTATTTGATTTAATTTCTTATTTATTATTAATTCTTGTTTATAAATTTTTTTAAAACCAATTTTTTGATTTACGGAAATAACTAGTTTTTTTGGACTAATATATAAATAGGTTTCAAAATTTATATAATTATTCATTTAAAATTACTTGGTTGCGCTGACGTAAATCAATTAATTTAGCATTTTTAGTTTTATCATCCAATAATATACTTAATGAAAAATTTAGAGATTCTTTAATCTTTTCTTTTGGCAACCTTATTAAAATACCAGATTTTGTTTGAATATCCCAACGACCACTTGGGAAAAAAATTAAATTTTCAATATCATTATAATCAAAGTTTGAATAATCAATAATTGTTTTTAATCTAAAAAATTCCTGGCTATTAAAATCTCCAAAAATCGATGCAATGTTTTTGATCTCTTCCTCAGCTTCAATTAACTTTTCATTAGTTCCAACAAAATATTTAATTCCATCTATATTTACATATGCTAAAAAGTTTGTTTTAATAATGTTAATTTCTATAGTTGAAGGATATTTTTTAAATACTGAATATTTTTCAACAATATTATTAGAGTCAATTAATTTTTTAATTTCCGATTTATTTAAAAAAAATAAGTTTTTAAGCTCAAAAAATTCTAAAATTTTATTTTTACTAAAATTATTATCCTCTTCTATTCCAGTCACTTTTATTAGAGTAATCATAGGAAGTTTAATATTGCTAAAATTTTTATTATTTAATGATCCAAAAATAATAAAGAAAAATAAATATACTAAAATTTTTTTACTTATTTGTTGAGGCATCTTTTAAAATTAGTTCAATAAGTTTAATAAAATTAATGCCATGATAGGCTGCTATTTCAGGCACCAAAGAAAGGCTTGTCATGCCCGGCTGTGTGTTAATTTCGAGAAGATAAAATTTTCCTTTATAATATTTAAAATCTGAACGAGTAACACCTCGACATCCAATTAGCTTGTGTGCTTTAAAGCATAGACTCATTATTTTATTATAATCATCTTTTAATAAATCTACCGGTATAATATGCTGAGTTTTTGCTTGGGTGCTATATTTGGCTTTATAATCATAAAATTTTCTTCTGGGTCTTAGTTCAATAGCTCCAAGTTTTTTTGAACCAATAATTGCTCCTTGAATTTCTCGTCCTGGTATAAATTCTTCTATAATTATTTTTTTATAATTTTCTAATAATTTTATTTTTTTTATTATATTTAATTTTGTGCAGATAAATACATTTACACTTGAGCCTTCATTTAGGGGTTTGATTACTACTGGAAATTTTAATTTTTTATCTATTAATCTAATTAAATTAGGTTTTGTTTTATCAAAAGAATATAAAATATACTTTGGGGTTAAAATATCATTTTTAATAAAAATTTTTTTAGATAGCTCTTTATCCATAGCTATAGCAGATGAAATTACACCTGAGTGAGTATATGGTATACCCGTAGTTTCCAAAATGGTTTGGATATACCCATCTTCACCAAACTGACCATGCAAAGCATTGAAAATAATGTTTGGTTTAAATGATTTAATTGCTTCTAGTAATTTGAAATCTGGTTCGGCAATTTTTACAGTATAACTATTTTTAGCAAGTTCATTTGCAACTTGTTTACCTGTATCAAGACTTATAACTCTTTCTTTAGATATACCACCCGAAATTATTAATATTTTTTTTTTCAAATTATTCCAAAATTTTAATTTCTTTTTCTAAACTAATTCCAGTCTTTTCTAAAACATTTTTAGTTACAAAATCAATTAACATCGTCATGTCTTCAAATGTTGCTTCCCCTTTATTTACAAAAAAGTTACAATGTTTCTCAGAAATGCAAGCGTCTCCAAAACTTTTGTCTAAGGGAACTGACTCTTTAATAAGCTCCCATACTTTTTTTTTGGTTTGTGATATTGGATTTTTAAAGGTGCTACCACTTGTTTTAATTCTAGTTGGTTGATTTTTTTCTTTTTCAGTTTTAAGTTTATTTACTTCATTGCGAATATTGGTGGCATCATCTTTTGTACCTTTAAAAGAGGCACTCAAAAAAATTAAATCCTTAGATAAATTATTTTTTCTATATTCGAAAATAATATCTTTAGAAGGAATCGTTATTACATTTCCTTTTTTATCAATTGCTTGAATAGATAACAAGATGTCTTTAAATTCTTTTCCAAAACAGCCAGCATTCATTTTTATTCCACCACCAATAGTGCCAGGTATACATGATAAAAATTCAAATCCACTTAAATTATTATTCATTGCAAAATCTGACAAAGAGTTATCTAAAACTGCACTTCCAGCAATTATTATATTTTCGCCAAGTAAAGAAATATTATTAAAATTTTTGCTTAATTTAATAACAACACCATCAAAAAACTTATCACTTATCAGTGTATTTGAACCAGCACCAAGAATAAATATTTTTTCTTTATTGTTTAATTTTTTTAAAAAATTTACTAATTCTTTTAAATTATCTGCTTTATAGAAAACTTTTGATTTTCCTCCAATATTAAACCAATTTTTTTTTTTGAGATCGTGCTCATACCTCACACTCTGACCAAATTCATCTAATAAATTTTTTAATTCTTTTATTTTCATTTCATTAATTGAGGAAGTTTTTTCATCCAACTAGAAATAGATCCTGCACCCATTCCAATCACAATTTTTTTTCCATACATATTTTTCTTAAGAAATTTTGCTAACTGATTGTTGTCATTAACCAAAAATAATTTTACTTTTGAATTTTTTATTATTTCTTTTGCAAAGTTTAAGTAGCTAAATCCTAATTTAATTTTTTCACCTGCCGTATATATGGGGCACAAGACAACTGAATCAGCATCTTGAAAAGCGAAAGAAAATTCTTTTCGTAAGTCTTTTAATCTTGAAATTCGATGGGGCTGAAATACACAAACCTTATCATAACCTTTATAAACTTTACTGACACCTTCCAATACAACTTTTATTTCTGTTGGATGATGAGCATAATCATCATAAAAATCTATTTCATTATATGTAAAAATTTTATTAAACCGTCTTTGAACTCCTCTAAAATTTAGTAAACCTTTTTTAATATCTGAAATTGATATTCCAACTGTTAATGCAACAGCTGCAGCTGCAACAGAATTTCTAACATTATGAATACCAAGTAATGGAATTTTTACCCTTTTTATTGACTGTTTTTTTTTATTTGGAACACTTATCTGCAAGTCAAATTCAGTAAATATCTTATTCTGTTTGATATTTCTAATTAAAAAATTTGATTTGGGGCTTATTCCGTAAGTATAGAAATTTTGACTTTTCAATTTTTTAACAATTTCATTATTGATTTTATCATCTATGCAAATAAATGACTTTCCAAATGAAGGAACTTTTTCAATAAATTGAATGAAGTATTTTTTTAAATCATTCATAGATTTATAAAAATCCATGTGTTCCCTATCTATATTTGTTATTATTGAATAGGTAGGTGGTATATGAACAAAACTTCCATCCGATTCATCGGCTTCTAATATAGACCACTCACTCTTTCCTAGCTTAGCTGTATTTTGTATAGAATTAATTACCCCCCCATTAATAATCGTTGGATCTAATTTAGTTTTCTGAAAGATAGAAGCTACCAAAGAAGTTGTGGTGGTTTTGCCATGCGAGCCAACCACAACAATATTCTTCATTAGGGAGACTATGTGGGCCAGCATTTTACCCCTTGTAATTATTGGTAAATTTTTTCTTTTTGCTTCAATAATCTCTGTATTATTTTTATTAATAGCAGAAGAAATTACAACTATTGTTGCATTTTTAAGATTTTTTTTTTTTTGTCCTATAAAAATTTTTATTTTTTCTTTTTTTAGTCTTTGAATATTTTTATTTGAAGATGAGTCACTACCCTGAACTTTAAATCCTTTTCCTTTCATAATTAAAGAGAGTCCACTCATCCCTATTCCACCTATTCCAACGAAGTGGATGACTTCAGTTTTTGCTAATTCAATTTTCATTTATACTTCTTAATATTTTTTGATTAACATTAATCCAAGAGTTTTGATAATTTAATTTTTTTAAATTTTCTTTTTTTTTTAAATAGTTACTTTTTTCATCAAGAATATCTTTTAAAACTTCTTCAATTTTTTCTTCAAAATTATTTTGTTCAATTATCCAACAACTATCATTGTTTTTATAGAAATTTGCGTTTTCATATTGGTGGTTGTCTTTAGATGTTGGAAGTGGAACTGCTATAAAGGGAATATTTAAAACTGATAGCTCAGCTAAAGTTGAAGCTCCAGCTCTTGTTATACATAAATCTGCTTTTTGGATAATTCTTGGAAAATTTTCATCAAAACTAAAAATCGTGTTTTCTACGTTATTTTTAAAATAAAAATCTTTTAAATAAGGAATATTTTTTACACTAGTCTGTTGAATTATTTTAATTGGATTTTTTTTTGAAATATTAACAATTGATTTTTTTAAATCACTATCAAAGATATTTGCCCCCTGACTACCTCCAACTACCAATATATTAAACTTATCTTTTGGTTTAGAAAATAAACTTATTTTATAAACTTCTTCTTTAACTAAAGGGTTGATTATTGTTATTTTGTATTTAAAATTTTCAGGAAAATTTTTAATTTGATTAGAATAACAAAAAATTTTTTTACATGAGCTCAAAAAATATTTATTTGCACGGCCTAAAACTTGATTAGGTTCTATTAAGTAGACATTTATTTTAAGTAATCTTGCAGCCAAAATTAAAGGTAATGACATATATCCACCGGTAGAAATAAGTTTTTCAATTTTCTTTCTTTTCAATAAAAGTAAAGATTTTAAAGTTAAAAATAAAATTAAAATAAAATTAAAAGGTAATAACAAAATGTTATTTAACCTTGGAGTGTTAATAATTTCAAATTTATAAATGTCTTTGTTCAAATATTTTAAACCTCTTTTATCTGATGAAATAAATACGTTAGCCTCTTTTGACAAGTGGTTATACAGAATTGTGGCAGGTATAACGTGACCGCCGGAGCCACCAGTAGTAATTAAAAAATTTTTATTCATCTTAAGTAATTTTTCTTTTTGTTAAATTTAAAATTATACCTGATAAAATTGAAATACTTATTATTGATGAGCCTCCATAACTTATAAAAGGAAGTGTCATTCCTGTTGTGGGAAATAATCTTATATTAACTCCTATATGTATCATTGCTTGTACTAAAATAAGACTTATGCAGCCTACTAAAATTAGTTTTACCCTTTCTTCATTTTCCAAATAAACTTTTTTAAAAACAGAATAAATAAATATTAAAAACATCAATAGAATTAAAATTATGGCAATCACTCCAAACTCTTCTGAAATGACAGATATAATATAATCTGTATGTGCCTCAGGAACTCTATTCTTTAAGGTTCCCTCTCCTATTCCTTTCCCAAAATACCCCCCACTTGTAATTGAGTCGATCGCTTTTTCTGACTGGGCATTATGTGTGCCAGTTTCAGTATTAAAAAAAGATAATATTCTATTTTTAATATATTCAAATTTTGGAACAAACCTGACTGAATAATAAAGTACTATAGATAGAATTGAACATGAGGTTATTAAAAAAACAATATTTATTCCAGATATAAAAATTAGGACTGACCAACTAAAAAAAACCAATAAGGTTTGTCCTATATCTGGCTGTGCACCCAACAATAAAGCTATCATTAAAGTTAATAAAAAAGAAAACACGTACTTAAAATAGACATTTGCGTATTTTTCACTACTTAAAATTAAACTAATTAAAATAATTAAAAATGGTTTAACTAATTCGATTGGTTGAAATCTAGGCAATAGATATAAATCTAACCATCTTTTAGCACTATTCACTTCCACGCCTATAAAGGGGACCAGCATCAAAAAAATTAAAGCAAATAAAAAAATTATAGGAGATAGTTTAAAAAGTGTTTCTTTACCAATAGAAGAAAAGAAAAAAATTATAATTATTCCCAAAATAACAAAAAATAAATGTTTAAAAAAAAAAGCATAATCATTGGTATCTAATTTATCTGAGGCTATTAAAGAAGTTGATACTAATGAAAAAAACAATCCAGTAACAAATAATAAAATGATTAAAGAAAATATGAATTTATCAATATTTTTCCACCATCCATAATATAAACTATATATTGATATTTTGTTTTCCATTTAAATATTTCTTGATCAACTTGTTAAAATAATGACCCCTATCTTCAAAATTTTTAAAACTATCAAATGATGCGGCACTTGGACTAAACAATATAGTTTGATCAATTGAATCATGTTTTTTGATAGTTACAAAAACTTTTTTTAAGGCATCATTTAAATTATTAAAATTCTCATGTTTTATTTTACCTTGTAACTCCTTATTAAAGAATTTTTTATTTTTACCATATATAAAAGCATTGATTTTACCAAAATATTTTTTTGGTAAATTAAATTTATCTCCCCTTTTGTATACCCCTCCTAATAACCAGTAAATATTAGGATTTATTTTTAAAACACCAATTGATGATGAGAAACTAGTAGATTTAGAGTCATTAATAATTATTAAATTATTTTTTTTAAAAATAATTTGTTGACGGTATTTTAACCCCTTAAAATTTTTAATTGCTTTAATTAGTAAATTATTTTTTATATTTAACTTTTTTGATATTTCTAAAACAAATGATAAATTTTCTTTGTTTGTCTCAGTTAAAAAATAATTATTATCAATATTTTTTAAAAAACTTTTAATTTTTTTATTATTAACTTTAATTATTTTACTATTAAATCTATTAGATCTTAATTCTTTTTTAATCAATACATCATTTTTTTTTACAAATGCAAAATGTCCCTTAAATTGATTTTTTAATAATTTAAATTTAGCTGAAACATATTTATTTATAGTTTTATGTCTTTCAATGTGATCAGGTGATAAATTTAATATTGCAGCATATTTAGATCTAAAAATTTTACTATATTCCAGCTGATAAGAAGAAGCCTCAATAACAAAAATTGTTTTTTTTTTAATATTTTTTGCTGATAAAATAGGATTTCCAATATTTCCAACTAGTTTTACATTAAATTTTTGACTCATTAAAACTTCATACAAAAGTTGGCACGTTGTAGATTTTCCATTTGTACCAGTTATTGTAATACAATCATTTTTATAAAATGCATAAAAAATATCTAAATCAGAATAAATTTTGTGGTGATTTTTTTTTAGAAATTTAGATAATTTACATTTATTAATGTCAATACCGGGGCTTAAAATTATTTGATCAAATTTTAACTTTAAAATATTTTTGTAACTTATCAAATTTTTTTTAATATTTTGATTTTCAATATTTGACTTAAGATCATCATATAGAAAAATGTTGCTTTTATTTTTCAAAAATTTAAAAGCTGATAAACCACTTTTTCCTAATCCATAAATTAATATTTTTTTATTTATAAAAATATTTAAGCTTTTGCCCATTATCTTAATTTTAGAGTAGCCAGACCAATCATTGCTAAAATTATAGAAATAATCCAAAACCTAATAACAACCGTAGATTCAGGCCAACCTTTTTTTTCAAAATGATGGTGTATTGGTGCCATTCTAAATATTCTTTTACCGGTTAATTTAAACGAAATTACCTGTACCATTACTGATAAGGCCTCAAGGACAAACAGGCCACCTGTTATGGCTAAAACTATTTCATGTTTAGTGATAATTCCTACCGCACCTAACGAGCCACCTAGTGACAAGGATCCAGTATCACCCATAAATATTTTTGCAGGTGGCGCGTTAAACCACAAAAAGCCCAAACACGCCCCAATGATTGCTCCACAAAAAATTGATATTTCGCCAGTCCCATCAATATATATAATTTGAAGATATTCAGAAAAAACAATATTACCACAGACGTAACTAATAAATGCAAAGCAACCTGCAACTAAGATTACTGGAACTGTAGCTAATCCATCTAAACCATCAGTTAAATTAACTGCATTGGAAGAACCTACAATAACAAAAGTTGAAAAAGGTATAAAAAACCACCCTAAATTAATTATGAAATTTTTAAAGAACGGAAAATAAAGATTTCTAAATTCATCATATTCAACAAAATACGTTAAAACTACTAATCCAAGCATAGCTAAAAAAATTTGAGCAACTATTTTAAACTTTGATGAAATTCCAGTAGAATTACTATTTCTTATTTTTTTATAATCATCATAAGCACCAAGTAGTCCGAAA
>Ga0209632_10001744_pt1 | contig 21574 bp, 24 predicted proteins | sample COG_10_FD_184754 | JGI IMG/M metagenome (GOLD analysis project Ga0209632, IMG submission 184754) | Pelagic Microbial community sample from North Sea - COGITO 998_met_10 (SPAdes) (version 2) | ecosystem: Environmental > Aquatic > Marine > Neritic zone/Coastal water | place: Helgoland, sampling... | reverse complement strand
ATGTGGCGAAACAATTAACAGAACCGCCAAAAATTAATGGGAGATTATTTGATTTAAACACTAACCCAAGCCAATACGCAATAACATTATATGCTAATGATATAGGAATTGATTATAATGACGCCGCAAATGGAACGATTACATCGGCCGAAAGGGGTAAAATTACTACTAACGAAACCAATATAAGTACCAATAGCGGTAGTATTGGAACAAATAGTTCGAATATAACAAGTAATACGACCCGTGTTGGTGCTTTGGAATCAAATACGTTGAAATTAAGCACCGGGGGGCTTGCTTCTCAAACAGTTGTTGGACCTATAACATTTCAAAACGGAATTACAGTTCCGACAAGTCAGAATACAGTGATAACCGGTAATTTATCGGGCAATGCTACAACAGCAAGTCGTTTAGCAAACACAAATTTGACGATATGTGGCGTTGGTTTTACGGGAGAAAATAACATAACAATTGATGTGGAAGATTTGACAGACAATACGAACAAAATTATAACTGCCAATGAGAGAAGTAAGATTGGAAATTTAGATGCCAATTACATGGCAACTTCGGGCGACCAAGCAATAAATGGCGTAAAAACATTTAATAATGGCATTATTGTTCCGGTTGGGAATAGCACTGTAATAACAGGTAATTTATCAGGAAATGCAACTTCGGCAGATAAATTAAAAACAGCAACAACTATAAATAATGTATCATTTGATGGCTCACAAGAAATTGCAATTACCGCCATAAGTTGTTCGGACATAACAGATATTGGTTCAGGTAAAATTATTACAGCGAGTGAGAGACTTGATATAGCGACATCTAAGACGTCAATTGGGAATAGAACAGATATTCAAGGTGATTTGGATTCAATAGAAAGCGACCTTAATAATACAGTAGACCAAGCAAGTGGCACTGCCGCATCGCCCCAAGAAATTACGGGTATAAAAAAATTCACTCAAAAACTAATAGCTCAAGCGGGTATTGAACTAACAGGCTCATTGCATCAAGTAATAAATTATCCAACTGTTGTAACCGGAGTAACTTACCAGGGGGCTGATTTTAGTACTGGCGTTGAAAATCCAACAGTAAATGTTGTAGATTTGGCAGCCATATTGACAAATTTATCAAATAATATAGCAGCACTATCGACAGCATTGCAGGCAGTGAATGGTAAAAAAGTATTGGATTAAATTAAGAAATATATAATGTTATATAATTATATATGTCTTTTACTAGATTTAATTATGATGAAGCAAGAACAAGACAGCGGTTAAAACAATCTACTGGAAGTGGGAGGTATCATTTAAATGTTCCGGGTCCAGGCAATAACAGTTGTTACATGGAAGACCCTCAAATAAGAATTGGCGGGTTTGCAGCTAATAATATGAATGTGGTTGGAGGTCATCCCATTGATATAGACAGTGATTTAAGTGGAAGAGGAAGGATATATAAAAAACATTGTTCTGAAAACAAATATCCACTGAAAAAAAATATAACAACCACAAAAATATCATTTAATAATTGTAAAAGTTTAGGTACCGATCAAACAAGAACAACGCATCCCGCACGAAATTTCAGAGCTTTAGAACAATCTTTAATTCAACCTTTATATTTAAATCCACAAGAAAACGTGTGTTTCAATTTTCAAAACAATCTTAATACAAGACTTTTAGAGAGAGATAGTTATGTTCCAAAGTTACCTTGTTTGTAATATATTTGTTTATAATATTAAGAAAATATATTACATTATATTATATAATGGCTGAAGTAGCAATACCGTTAATGGCAATGGGTGCCATGTATATTATTTCCAATCAAAATAAAGAAAAGGAACAATTCACAGTAAGAAATAGTTCAACGAGGCTGCCTAATACAAATCCAATGGTGAAAAATTATCCTGTTTTAGATAAAAATGCTGTCAAATATGAAATTTCTTCATACAAAGGGGCGAATCCAGATACTGAATTAAAACCATATAATCCAGCAGGAAATATAAAAACAGAAAATTCATCAAATCAATTTGTTTCATTAACAGGAAATCAAATGAAACCGGGTGAAATGCAACATAATAATATGGTTCCATATTTTGGGTCTTCAATTACACAATCTACCACAGGACACGAAGGATTATTAGATTCATATACAGGGGCTGGTAGTCAAATGATAGAAAAACAAGCACAAGCACCATTATTTAAACCGAAAAAAGATATGAATTGGAGCCATGGAATGCCTTCGACAACCGAATATATGCAGGAAAGAATGCGAAATAATGTATCGAGTAAAATGCATAATGTAAAACCTTGGCAAGAAATTCAAGTAGGGCCTGGTATAAATAAAGGATATAGTTCGAAGGGTGATGGTGGATTTAATTCGAGCATGGAAGGAAGAGAAATATGGGGTCCAAAGACAGTGGATCAATTAAGAACCGCGAATAATCCAAAGAATTCATACAAGGGTCAAATATTAGGCGGACACGTGGGAAGAAGAGGACCAAGAGGAATTATAGGTAAGCAGGAAAAGAACAGACCTGATACATATTATATTCAAAGTGCTGATAGATGGCTTACAACAACAGGTATTGAAAAAGCCCAAACCGCAAGGTCAGACCATATATTGAAAGATGAGAATAGACAGACAACTTCTAAAGAATTTACTGGTATTGCAACAGCGGAAAACAACGGGGTCAGACAAAGGGGGCACGTACAACAATCTGAAAAACCAGAATTTCAGGGCCCGGACAAATATTTAGGAGGTGCGACAAGACCAAATGGACAAGACGTAACAAACGGCGATTATGGTAAGAAAGGTTTTACACAAGTAACTAATTCGCGAATGCTAACAGGCGAGAATACTCATCTAAACGGTATTTCTAGAGGAGTTTATGCAATGATGTCGCCAATTTTAGATGTATTGAGACCAACTAAAAAACAAAATGTAATCGGAAACTTAAGACCTGTTGGCAATGCTAACGCGACAGGACAGCAACAAGCAATATGGAATCCTCATGATTCTCCGGCGCCAACTATTCGAGAACAAACAGAAAATACAAAATATATCAAACACGGAGGAGCAGCGTATAATTTAGGGCATACAACAAACGCTCATCAACCTGTTTACGGTCAACGCGACTCTACTACTTGTTCGTTTTACGGTAATCCAGGTGGTAAAGAAGGATATGGTGCAAAAGGAAAAATATATAATGCTGCTTATAATGCGAACTTAAATCCAAATAAAGAGGTTATATCGAAGGTAGATAGATATAACGTTGGCAATCATAAATTATATAATTCAAAAATTAATGTAAGCCTTCATAGCAATAAAAATTGTAAGCCAGGCAGACCGATGCCTAACATGCCAAAAGCAAGTTCGAATGTGACTAATCTTGGCAGATATAATAATAAAAATACACGCGAAACAGCACAACATTGTGCCAGAAATTCAGGCGATTTATTAACGCCTTTTAAAAATAATCCATACACTCATAGTTTAAATAGCATCGCATAAAAAAATATTATTAATTTATATAATAAATGAAATTATATAAATTATTTATGAAATATAAATATTGTATTGCTGGTATTCTAATATTTGTTATTATTTATAATTCAACGCAATCAATTGTTGAAAATATGAGTGATGCACAAAAAAGAAAAAAAATAAAAGAAGAAAAACTAAGCATAAAACATTTAGATGGTGCTTTGACGTACTTTGAAAGTATCGTGAAGTCAGAGGATGAGAGGCTGATGGTTACAGTAGATGCATCGCGGAAAAAGAAAATTTTGGCTGCATTAGATAAGATGGACTATTGGATTAATAATAGTATTGTTGTGATGATTTTTAGAAGTAAGGCCAAAACACAATCAAAATATTATAAAGAACTGGTCAAATTTTTTGGAAAAGAAGGAAGACATCTGAAAATGTACCAAGAAAGGATTAAAATGATAAGAAAAGCTTTAAAAGCACATAAACCTTCATCTTCTCTTTCCTCGTCAAAAAAATCAACTAAAAAGAAAAGCGGAGGTTCTGGTATATTTAATAAATTCAAATAATTATTATTTAAACCCAATAATAATTATTATATAATGGAAAAATTAGTTATTCATAATGATATAACAAAAAAACTAAATTATTTTATTGAAACGCAAAAAATCCCCCATATTATTTTTTATGGGCCTTCTGGCAGCGGAAAACACGAATTATTGAATTATTTTATTGAAAAGATTTATAAAAATAATAAAACTTTCATAAAAGAACACGTAATGTATGTAAACTGCGCCCACGGCAAAGGTATTAGATTTATCAGAGATGAACTAAAATTTTTCGCAAAAACAAACATAAATAATCATAAAGGTTCTATTTTTAAAAGTATAATTTTATTTAATGCTGGAAATCTAACAACAGACGCACAATCCGCATTAAGAAGATGTATAGAGCAATTTAGCCATACAACACGATTTTTTATAATAATAGAAGATATAGATTCGTTGTTAAAACCTATATTATCAAGATTTTGTAATATATATATTCCACAGCCTCTAATAAATAATAAAAAAGTTTGCTTACATAACTACAACCAAATTGATATAAGTGAAGTAAAGCCAATGCTCGAAAGGAGTAAATGGTTGAAAAAAATAATGAATTCAAGAAATAATTATAATTCAATTAGTAAATGCAAGGTATTATCATTAAAAATATATGAGAGAGGATTTAGCGCTTTAGACATTATTAACTATATTGAAAATGTTAAAAATTTAGATAGAGAAATAAAATATAATATATTAATTTTTATTGACAAAATGAGAAAAGAATTTAGAAACGAAAAATTATTGATATTAAATATATTAAATATATTATTTTTGCGGAAAAAAATAGATTTAGAAAATATCATATCAATTTAAAAATGGATGATTATAATGTAAATGTTCTATCTGAAGCAAAGAATGAGTATTGTTCTAGATTGCTTAATATTTTTACACCTTTAATTATACAAGGTATTCAATCTATTTACAAAGAAGCAGTTGATTTGTGCGAACAAAACGACGAACATAATAAATATCTTATGACATTTCAAAATTTTCTTACGCGTGTTCCAAAATGGAATTCAAATATAATATCCGAAGAAACGGACCGAATTCTCAAAACGTCAGAATGTCCCTATCTCGAAGACCTTTTAACGTGCGTCCATATAACTCAATTAAAGGTTTTGACTAGCATTAGAGTTTCACAAAAACAGAAAAAAATAGACATTGACATACCAAAACTAAAAGATTTCACTCATAAAGTATATATTTGTTTTGCTCGAAAATTGTACGGCAATGTATATTTGTTCGAAAAGGATATTTTACCATTACAATATCAAAAAAATATGAGAGAGTGTGAAGTTATATGTCGGGAAAGTATTTTAATTGTAATCAGAGACAGTATTCCGGTCGAAAAAATATTGCGTTCGTATATCGATGAAACCGTCGATGAAGAAATTATTGAAGAAATTATTGAAAAAAATATGACAGAAAAAGAAGGTGATAAATTGAAAGAAGAACTAGAAGAAAAAGCAAAAGAAAACAATTCTGATAATGAGACGGTAGAACCAGTAATCAAAAAATTAAACACAGATGATAAAGAAAAAAACGAAGATACAAATGATTTTGCCGATTCGTTTAAGGTATTAACTGAAAAACTAGAAGAAACAAATAAAAAAGGACCAATTTCTTTAAAAATGAATTTGGAACCTTTTTCATCTAACAAAGAAAATATTACTGAAACATCTCAAATTAAAATGGAAATAAAAGAAAAAGAACCTTTGAATAAACCTCCAAGATTGTCTTTTAACGACAAAGATGCCGTTTTAGATATGGGAACAAATAAAGAGAGCTTGGTTGCAGCACCGAAAACAATTGAAAGATTGGAAAAAATAGCAAGCGTCAATGATGCAAAAAGAAAAGCGGAAGAAGCAGAATATGATGACGACGAAGATGACGAAGATGCTTTGATAATTCATTCTGGTGGAGAGGTTGATTTAAAATTAGATACATTGGATAGTTTAGATAAACCAAGTGATTCTCCAAAATTAGATTTTGAAGTATTATTATAATTGCGTTAAATTATTTTATTTTTCTTAATAAAATAATTTAAATGACACAATCAATATTTGTCGCGGGCATAGCCATCGCTGTAGTATATTTATTATTTCGTTTCATTGAAATGAGGTTTATCTTAAAAGAAAAAAAACCTATAAAAACCATGATTAGAGATACTTTAATGGTTTACTTAAGTGTTGTTATAGGTAATTTTATATTAAGCCAATTCGCAAATGGTATTGTCGAAAGTACAACACCCGAAGTATTTACAGGTCCTGCTGGATTTTAACTATACCATTGTTTATTTATAATAGCTTCGGCTACATTATTATACATATAGTATTCGTTTAATAAAGAATCATCCCCTGGATTTACGTTTCCACGAATAGATCTTACACCCCATTCAGGTATTGCCTTAGCCTCCTCTGTTATAGGAAGCACTTGTTTTCGAAAAGGCATTGAAAATATCAAACTAGCCAACGGTAATTTTGATATATATAATTTTGGACCTTTGGATGAAAGTGTATTATCTTTACTAAAAATTGCTTTATAATGTAATCTTAATGGTTTATCGCTTCCTTTTTCTTCTAACAAAATATTTTTTAATATCGGAATGCGTTTTATAAACGTTTCACACATAGATATTAATATATTATCATCTATAAACGCTATAAAATAGGTGGGCTCTCCCCAGGTTAGATTTATAATTTGATCTAGCTTTACACATTTTAATGGATCTTTATAATTATTAGCATTTGTTTTAAAAACATATTCAATACCTAATATATTTTGTATAAAATTTGCTTGATTTTCTAAATAATGAAATGTGTTTTTTATTTCTGCTTCTGTTAATTTCTCAATATCAACCTCGTTTTCTTGAAATGTATTTATATTATCATATAAATACTGTATTTGCGTATCTTGACTAGTCATTCTTAATTGAATTGAATTAAAAAGTTATATTTAATTCAATTTATTTATTACTCTTATATATATGAAAATAAACTATAACCATCAATTTATTATGTTTGTTGTTATGGTATTGACAGGGATGTTATTTAATCCTATGAGTATGTTAGCTTATGACATTAATCATTTATATAATTCTAAAACACTATTTTATGGCGGATTATTAATGGCTTCAAATATGATTTGGGCTCATCAAATCGTTCATAAATTATCTATGAATCATTTTAATATCTATCTTTTTTTATTCGGCATTTCTTTATCTATATTTATTGTATTTTATGTATTAAGAAAACAATTATTTATTACTGAAAAAGATTGGTTGAAAAGAATGATACCACATCATTCTACCGCATTGACTACAACAAATCAATTATTAAAAAATAGAGAAAAAGATTTCAAATCCAACCCACAATTATTTAGATTAGCCAAAGATATTATATATAATCAAGAAAGAGAAATTGTTCTTATGAAATTGATGTTGGAAAAATATAAATAATTATTTACCAATCTTTTTAAACTTACTATTATTAAATTTAGTTTCAAATTTTTTAGCAAACAGTTCCCGGCGTTTATTCTGGTCGGTTGGTCGCATTTTTTCTTTCTCTCTCTTTGCTTTTTCTTCTTCTTTTATTTTCTTTTTATTTTCTTCATTTTGTTGTTGTGTTTTAAATTCATCAATTATACAAGTATAACAATATAACCAAGGATGGTTTTGTTCGATCCATTCGTTTATTTTTAATTCCATATAATAATTCAAAAATTCATCGTTTAATTCTAAATTATCATCCCACAATTGCGTTAAACACCAGACTAAAAATTCATCTTTGTTTTTTTCACTTAAAAGAACAAATTGAGGGTCTTCGTTTTCATTATTCAGTATATTCATTATATTAATTAAAACTAATATATTTTAATTAATTCAATTTATATGTAGCATGGCAATTCGTCGATATTCATTATTTTTTCCTTTTTTATCTTTTTGATTTTTTTTCTTGTTACAATATATTTTTCAAATAACTGATGTTTTATAACATCAACTGGATTATGGTTATGGACCGACCTAGCAATCATTTTATATAATTTAAAATCGGGGTATCTTTCTTCGCCGTTATTTTTATATAACATATTTCTACCCTTGTCATCTTTACACCATTCGGCTATTAATAACGCAATCATATCCGTTTCTTTTTTTACATCGTCTATATCATCGAAAAAATAATCAAATAAAGAACAAGCTAATCTACATAAATCAAAACTGTTATTTGGTTCTAATCTAGGTTTATTTTGATTAAAATATGGCTCACAATTATATTGGGATGAAGCATCTCCTTTTTGTGAAAAACTATCACAGCAAAATGTTTTTCCAGAATGTTTATATATTCCTCTCCCGAAATCTATAATTTTAAATATTTTACCAAAAGTTGGAACTTTATAATATTCATTATTTAATTTGTAATATAAATATTGTCTATCTGTTTCGATATACATAATATTGTTAGTATGCAAATCATTGTGAGTAAAATTAAAGGTTTTTTGATACGTAAGCAAAGAAATGATTATTTGAAATAAACAAGAATTCCATTGCAGTGAATCCATTTCATCGTCTTCGTCTTCGACTTCTAATAATGAATCTAGTGTATTTGTCAATCCTTCCAAACATATAATTTGTACTGGAAAATCGAATACTTCTGCTTTAATATATTCTGTTCCGGAACTAGAATATCCTGACATATCTGAATTACTACAACTTTCGAATTCTGTTCCACTACTTTCTCCTGAAATTTCATCGTCTTCATCATCTTCGTCCTCGCTATTTTTTGAAGTATTTGAACTTCTTGAAGAACACGTCGAATTTGTTTTTTTACTATCACTACTTTCATTGCTGCTTTTGACTTTTACATTATGTTCGCATAATTTCAAGCTTGATTCTATATTTGGGCTTTCAGAATTATGTTTTTGCAAATTCGCGGCTGTTAAATTTTCTACTTTTATTCCCAAATCTATGTTGTCTGTTTTTATTGATATTTTTTCGGATTTAAATTTAATTTTTTTCCGATGCGATCTTGTATCATCTTCTAGCATATCTTCATCTATATCTTCCGTTTTAAAAAGTTCATCTTTATTTTGATGAAAATAATCAGAACCATATAAATATTCTAAATCGTCAAATATATTTAAGAAGTGTTTATCTTGTATTGCTAAAAAAGACCCATAAAAATCAATTCCGTGAATAAACCCGTGGTCGTTAAGTAGCCTACTTGATAAATATGAAAAAAAACTATCAACATATGATGTGTTATTTACATCTAAAACTTTTTTTGTATATCCCTTTGTACCGTTATATTTAGGAAGCTTCTTTATTTTTTCCTTTTCTATATGCGAATATTTTCCAACCATGTATTTCACTGGATCGAACAATGGGCTAAATTTAAAAAAAGATTTTCTTAAATGTTCTCCTGATTCATTCTTAATTTTTATATCAAATATATTTTCTGTTTTTTTTCCATCTAAAGATACAATTGTATTTTTTTGATTTAAATTTATCGAATTATTATTTGTATCGTTTAATTCAAAATAACGACTATAAATCGGCACATAATTTTGCATATTATAAACATTCAATACATCATCCATTTGTTTGAAAAGTTCTTCGTTATCATTCTTTTGATAAGATACAGTAAATAAAGGGGGTGTTGACGTAGGTGTTGGCGTAGCCATTTACGTTTTATGTATAATATAATTTGTTATATTAAACTTAAATAAGTTCATTTTAATTATTTTTAATATATTTTTTTTATATCAAATGAATTTAGAATTAAAAAAGTTTGACATGAAAAATATTAGTTTTGACCCCAATACTAATTCAGGACCAGTTATTGTTTTAATTGGTAGAAGAGATACTGGTAAAAGTTTTTTAGTTAGAGATATGTTATTTTATCATCAAGATATTCCTATCGGAACTGTTATTTCTGGAACAGAAAGTGGTAATGGATTTTATGGGAAAATTGTCCCCAAATTATTTATTCACGATGAATATAATACAGCAATCATTGAAAATATACTAAAAAGACAAAAAATTGTTTTGAAACAAGTCAAAAAAGAAAAAGAGGCTTATGGTAGAACAAATATTGATGGCAGAGCATTTGTTATTCTTGATGATTGTCTATACGATAATGGTTGGGCTAGAGAGAAAATGATGCGTCTATTATTTATGAATGGAAGACATTGGAAAATTATGCTTGTTATTACTATGCAATACCCACTTGGTGTTCCTCCTAATTTAAGAACTAACATTGACTATACATTTATTCTTAGAGAACCATATTTAAATAATAGAAAAAGAATCTATGAAAACTATGCTGGTATGTTTTCAACCTTTGAAAGTTTCTGTCAAGTAATGGACCAATGCACTGAAAACTATGAATGTTTGGTAGTCTGCAACAACGCCAAATCTAATAAACTTGAAGACCAGATTTTTTGGTATAAAGCCGCTCCGCATGGAGAGTTTAGATTAGGTTCCAGAGAATTTTGGGAAATGTCTAAAAATTTAGCTTCAGACGACGAAGAAGACGAGTATGACCCTCAGATGGGAATTAAAGGACCTAGAATTAATGTGAAAAAAAATAAATGGTAATCATTATAAAATATATACAATTTATATATATATGAAACTTTCTATAACAGATTACAAAAAAATATTGAAATTCTACAAATTATCTGTTCCAAAAAATAAGAAATCTATTGAAAAAAAAGCAAATAAAATTATAGCAGATAAATTTTGTAGTTGTATCAAAAAGGTTCAACAAAAATTTAGAGAAGAAGGAATTGCTATTGGAATTTGTACTAATTCAGTTATAACAAGGAAGGGTTATAAAAGAGGCAAGTTTAAATGTAAAAAACGAAGAACTATCAAATTACAAAAAGGTGGAAAACGCCGGAAGAAAAAGACGCGTAGAAAAAGAGGTGGGAAACCTCCTACAATAAAAGATATAAAATACGATTCGGCTTGGCTTACAAAAGAAGGGTTCGAAAGGTTCAAAATAATAACACCTAGTTCTGGAACTTACATTGATGGAAAGCCTATTGTATTAGTCAGAGATCCAAATTATGGACCATATGAAATGAAAAAATATGAGAATATGGCTGATTTCTTTCATGATTTTGCGCGGGCAGGAAATTGGGAAGGTGGCCGTAAGAAAAAGACGCGTAAGAAACGCGGCAAAGGAGCTACTATATCTCGTTTTTTTGTTGAACCAGATTATACTTGGAACGCCGAACAATTTGACGGCGATTATTATAATTTTGGAGCAGCAGAGGAAGCATTAGAATCATATATGAATGCTTATCGTAGTCCACCGCATACAAGAGAATATCAACTTTATCGGTTACAACAGCAAAGAAGGATAATTGATGATTTTCACGATAGTATAGATCGCAGCGGTTGGCAAGGACATTTAGATAGAGCAAGACAAGCAATATTCCAACAAATGGGAAATGAACCCCAACTCCCACAAGCACGAACAGAAGCAGATTTTCGTCATTTAATTCAGAATTCATATAGTGGTAATCAAAGCCCTGGAGCAGCGGGTGGCGGAAAACGCAAGAAAAAGACGCGTAGAAAAAAAGGAGGAGTAAAAACTCCACGAACCGGTGAAATGCATCCAAAAAACGCTCATCAACCTATGCCAGTTCTTACACTTCCGCCTAGCGCGATTTTAAGCTTAAATGCTGAAGCAGGACCAGAAGAAACAATTGAAGAAATTTTCCGTGATAATATGCGGCAACAGTTGGTTGGCATAGATGACCCTTACGCAATACTACAAATCCTCTCTTCTTATCAAATAGATTATAATAGTCGGATTGACAATGGTTTGGTTCGGAATGGAGATTTTGGAGAACTGTTAAATCAAGATGTAACTAATTTTCAAAATTATATCGGATCTTTGCAATAACATAATTTTAAATAATTAATAATGAAATAACTATTATTGATTATTTGTTCTGTATAGTATAATTAAATACAAAGATAAAAATGCCAATCCAAAGCATGATATCACCTTAATACAATATATTGCATCATCTTTATTGTCTTTGCAATTGTCGTGTTTTTTTCTAGCTATTTCTTGTAGTTTTTTCTCAACTTCTTTGTCAATTTGGTCTATTTGAATTTCAAAACTTTCTGTTATTCTACCGTCTATTAATATTGGAGCTTTTTTTTCAGTTATTTCTTCTTCTATATTTAAAACAACAGAACCTTCCATTAATATTGTATTAGAAATTATCTTTAAGATATAGAACAACAAGGTCCGTTATAGTTCAATATTAAATATACCCGTTGTTGTGGATTTTACATAAGTAGCCGCATCCTTCATATTATTTGAAAGTTTATGACTATATTCAGATATTTGGTTCGTCCAACTTGTAGAAGATTTATCAAGAATTTTCATAATTTGTATATTACCTTCTTCATCTAATTCGCCAGGGATCAATCTTTCAATTGTGTGAATTTTTATCATCTCCAAATTATCATAATATTGTGGTATAGCTGGTATGCTAAAAGTTAAATAAGTTAATAACATATACCAAAGAGAAGAGCGGCGTCTTATTTTTTTATATGCTTCGGAACAAACTTTTTTGAATTTCATAAACGTTGGTGAATTATATCCACCTAACATATCTAACATATCTGGCGTAATATTGATTTCTGTATTTATTTTGGGGTCTTCGCCTAATAGATAACTGAAATCTATATGAACCAAGTCTCCGTATTTATTAACTAGTATATTTTCAGTATGTCTATCACCGACGCCCAATATATAGCATAAAATACAAGAAGCAACGCAAGTTTTAATGAAATTATTTCTCATATCTAAAATAGAAATTCTTGGATTAATATCCATTAAATAGTTTTGCAGTGTTTTTTGATGGGTATTTTTTATATTATATAATGTTTCGCAATCTTCTATCATTTCAACCCATCCATATGATAATGTTATTGGGAATACATTATAAGTATTTATAGTAAAAATATCATTACATACGATAGTGATCCATTTTGATACACACATTGTTAATTTATCTTTTCGTATATCTTCATTTTTTATTAATATATATTTTGTATATTTATGTCCGCTTTGATTTTGGATTATAAATGGGACCATATATGGGCGTGAGCTTGAATTTAATCGTTTTATATGATTAAGTTTAATACCAACGCATTTTTCCATTGGATTCCAAGGCATAGATATTGAAATATTAATACAAAAAAAACTCATTATATCAAGTTCGATCTGTTTTAGTGGAATTTTATTTTCTATTTTTTTTATAGTTAAAGGTATAAATTTTATAAATTCATCTGTTTTACGTATATCATTCATCAATTCATAATGTTTTAATTTGGATTTTAATATTTTGAAAATTTCTTCAAGGTTTTCATTTTCTTGGAAAGATAGATTGTATTTTATTTCATAATATATGTTATACAATGATGCTGTATCGGTTGTTTTAACACATAACAAAGCACCTATTTTGGGGTAAATTTTTGATAATTCGATTATCCAAGGTAGCAATAATTGCCAATAGTTGGAATTTTTTATTAATAACAAATCCATTAAATATACTTGAAAAAATGGAAATTTATTTAAATCAACATTATGTCCAATCTCAAGTATATCTTCTGGTTTACAAAGGTTATTGCAATCGGTTCGGCATAATAGGTGTTTGCAAGGAATGGTTTCTTTTTTTGAAGTAGAATAAAATTTATATAATAATGCCATCTCTTTTACGGATTTATGTTTATTTGCGGTTAAACATTTAGATACCCAATAGTAATGATTTTTGAATTCATATCTATGATTCCATAATAATTGTCTTTCTAACTTTGAAAATTTTTGTCCTGGTAATTTATATTGGATACTCCTATAAACGCTTAATATATAATTGATGCTTTCACACCATTCCTTGGATACTTCTCTTAATTTTAAAAGATCGATCATTAACAAAGGCAAATTAGATAATATAATAATGGTATTTTTAGATTTATCAACTGTTTTAGTATGCGAATAACATTCGGCACATAATTTTATTTTTGGGTTATACCAAGTATTTAATTTATTTAAATATGTATTCATATTTTCTGGAGGTGTCGCGGTGTTAATTAAACTATTATTATTTGATTGATATTTGCTACAAGTCGAACAAAAAATTCTTCCGCACCCACGACAATGATGTTTTCTATTAAAAAAGTTGAATTTAGAATTACAATTGAAACAATTGTCAACTTTTTGGTTTGGTATCCATATTGCTGGTTTTCGTCTTGGTATATTAATTGGATTGCTATTTTCTCTTTTTTTATCAATATACATCGACATGGTTCCAAAATCGGTCATGATATTAGTACTATATATTAAATTTAAATTGTATTTATAATTTAAATAGCTTCTACCTGCCTGAATTTCCCGCCACCCAATCCATTTGTTTTAATAAATTCTAATTTGTTTATTTTGTAATCTTCATCGCATTTATGTTGATGTGGTAATCTATGTTTGCTACAAAATAACTTTTCACATTTACACTTTCCCATGTAATGTTTTATTTTTTTATTGCATTCTAAATGTTGACATCTTGGTGTTTTCGTTTTTTTCTTTTTCCCTGTTTTACAAACTTGTAGGTTGGTTGTTGGCATCTTGTTAGTATTCATTATTATATGTTAATAAAATATTATTACATTTTATTAATTCAATTTTTAAGCTTCATCATCATTGTCGTCTTTTAAAGCCGACTTTAGTTTAGGCGCATTTTTCATAGAAGAGGTTACGATATCCTCTCCTTCAAATAATTCTTTTTTAATGTCCGCTGATGTAATTGTATCTCCTTTTGTTTTCAAACTTTCTTCAATCGTATTATTAACACCGTATAAATTTCCTTCTTTATCAATATTTTGCGTTAATTTATTTCCTGTTTTTCGAGCCATTGCAATATTATCTTCGATTGCTTTTCTTTTTGTTTCTAATATTCGTTTCTCAAATTCTTGCTTTGCTTTTTCTTCATTTTTAATTTTTTCACTCATTAGTTGGTTCAATTCCTCTTCCAAATATTCAACCTTTCCCGTCTTGTATGCTTCTGGTTCCCAAGGCATCCACATACCAACCGGTCCTACATAAACATTGTGGTTTGGATCAACTTCTCTTAATAATTTACATCTTAATTCAGCTTCTTCTTGTGTAGAATAACTTCCTCTAACCTTTAGACCTCTTACGCAAGTTTGGAAATTATTTATCTTTCCAAACTCGTCTTGTAATTTTTCTTCCTTGGCATCCATAAAACTTTTGTATTCTCCTTTTATTTCTTCTACTTCGAATGTATCTTTTTCACTTTTAACATATTCTTCAAAATCGGACATCAGTTCATCCATTTTGATATTATATTTGAATGAAATGAAATTTAGATATTGGTGGAATTTTTTTACAGATTTAGAAAAATCATAGTGTTTTAGGAATTCTGAGAAAAAGTAATCTTTTTTTTGCATTAAAACATTTTCAGGGGAGACAAAACTTACACAAACAAATTTCTGTCCTGAAATTGCTTTATCCTCCTCTAGTAAATCCACGTATTTATGGTTTACTGTGCCGTTTGAATTGGTTTTTCTAGTAAAAGCTGTGCTTGCCATTAATTATATTATATTAGCAAATTTATTATTTAAGTTTTAATTTTCTTAATTATTTTTTTTCTGAATAATTAGTATAAATGCTTGGAAATTTAGGTGATATGATTGATCTTGGCGAAGTAGTTCGCCGTGCTGTTAAATACTTGGTTGAAGGTATCATGGTTGCTATTGCAGCTTATGCCATCCCAAAGAAAAGTTTGAATCTCGACGAAGTTTTGTTGATTGCCTTGACGGCAGCTGCTACATTCAGTATTTTGGATACTTACGTCCCTAGTATGGCTGTAAGTGCTCGTTCCGGTGCTGGATTCGGTATTGGCGCCAACTTGGTTGGTTTCCCACGATAAGTGCTCTATAATTTTTTAAAATATTAACAATTAATTAATATTTTAACGTTTCTATTATAATCATATAAATTGATTTAATATTTTTAACTCGTTGATTGTTAGATAATAATGAAATTTAATAAAGAACAAATCAAAGAAATAAAAGAATGGGCTACTACACCCTGGTTAAATGGATTAACTTATAAAAAAATATCAAAAGATGATAGAAAAATAGCCGCTTTAAAAGAAAAAGAATGGGGGAATAATTTAATTAACATGACTAATAATGGCAATTGGACTACACGTGTTGGAGAAGGAATTATTCATGATATATTAATTCATAGAAATGAAAATCCAAGACGACCACAAAATTTATGCTGTTATAATCCAGATTGGGAAACAGATAAATATATATATGAAGTAAAAACTAGCAATTGGACTATCAGTGGAACGGCCGGTGAAAAAGTATTAGGAACCATGTATAAATATAGCGATATCCCAATTATATATAATAAACCTCTAAAAATTATATGTATAGCATATCAAGAATATGAACTTACACATTGTAATACTAAAATTTTTGGAGACGTTAGTGAAAATAAAAAAAAATTTTTAGACCTAGCTAAATCTATGAATATAGAATACGTTAAATTTAGTGATTTTATAAAGGATAATTATAAATAATAACTTCTTTGGTTTTAGCTGCCGGATTCTTAGAATTAATTGCTCTTCTCGCAACTATCTCTTCTATATTAAACTTTTTTAATGCTTCTCTAACCGCTTCTGTATTTGAATTACTTAATATCCATTTACACTTCATTTTATTACATATTTTAAATAAAGCATCGTGTTTTTCTTTTGTAAATCCATGTTTACTATAATCAACAAAACCACCCTTTTTTTCTGGAACATATGGTGGGTCCATATAAACAAAATCATCTTTTCTTATACTCTTAATATCTTCAAAATCACAACAAATAAAATTTACATTTTGTATTTTTTCACTTATATTTTTTAAATGTTCTAGATTTATTATTTCCGGATTTTTATAATTACCATATGGAACATTAAATCCCCCCTTTTTATTCAAACGAAATACTCCACGAAAACAACTTTTATTTAAATATACAAATTCTGCTATTCTTCCTATATTTATTTCTTGTGAAGAATTGTAACTTTGTCTAATATAATAATAATATTCAGATTTATCACATTTTTCTCCTGCTGTTTTTATTTTCATTATAGTTTCATATAATTTATTATAATCGTCTTTTACTTGTTTATAAAAAGCAATCAACATTTCATTACTGTCATACGCGTATATTTTTTCAACATCTATATCCTTGTTTTTTACTAACCATAAAAATCTAAATAATACACTTCCTCCGCCTATAAACATTTCATGGTAATGTCTTATTTTTTTTGGAAATTTAGGTAATATATTATCAAGTAATTTTCTTTTTCCGCCTATCCATTTTAAAAGTGGTTCTTCAACTTTGCGAAATTTAACGTTTTCCATTTGTATTAATATAATTTTATTATTTATATTAATTAATCAATTTATATGGTTGGAATAAATTCCCAAGATAATTCAGCACATATTTTCTTCCAAATTTCGTCTTGTTCTATGCGTTTAACTGGATCCTTTAACATTGGAAAAAATGGTAAAAACTCTTTTTCATCCAATAATTCACACATTTTATATAATACATAATAATAATTCAAAAAATTTACTCTGTCATCAGGACAATGATTTGAATATGGTTTTTGTATTTCCATAAATAGATTACATAATATGTCTTCAAGTTCAGGTGTCATTACTGGTGGTTTTATACCCAATTTATCTTTAATAAATGGTATGTGTTCATAATATTTGTTATATCCTAACTTTTTCAATATATCTTTCGCCTTCTTATTTGTAATTTGCTTTAAAGAAATCCTTTCCTTTTTGATTTGGTTTTTTATATCAATTAAAACCTCTTCTGGAATTTGTGTAGTTTCTTTTGCTTGAAATTGTGCCAATATTTCACGAAAATGATTTATCCTTTTATAAGCATAAAAACACACTTCTTTAGGAGGCTCTTTATAACTTGGTTTTTCATGTTCTATTAAATATTGTTTTTGGTTGCCACATTGATTGCATACTATCAATCCCTCATGGTCTACTGGTATATATTCTCCATTACATTTTGTACACAATTCATAATTTACTTTATAATTATTTATATCCAAAAAAGAATCATCTAGATTTATCAAATATTTGTTGATATTAGTTGTTTCTACTTTTTGAGTATCGTCTTTTTGACTTTTATTAAAAAAAGAATTCATCACTTTAATCGATTTTGACTTACCTTTAGATATATCTTTCTTTTTCTCAAAATATTCAAATATATATTCTGAATTTTGTAATAAATATTCTTTTTTCTCGTTTTTTAACATCGCAATTTTCTTTCTTATATCTGATAATTCATCCTTTAATATTAATTTTTCATCAATGTTCACACCCCCTTTTAATTTATTCTTGATTATGACTTTCCTTCTTTTTAGTTTTGGAATTATATTGTTGCTTATATCTACAAACTCTACCATTTTTTCATCATGTTTGCTGTCCAGTGTTATAATTGATTTTTTGTTTATTTTGATTTTTTTACTAGCTTTGGGCTTAAAAGAAGGCATTTATATACATACTTTATTTAAACTTTAATTAATACTTTTAGTAATTCATTTATTCGTAATACTTGTATTTTTACTTTCACTATTTAGATAAATGGAAAACATCCAATTTGATACAAAAGATACCGTAGAAATAGACTCTATAAAATTACATAAAATGGTTTTTATATACAATGCTTTAGAAAACGGATGGACAATTAATAAAAAAGAGGATATTTATATATTTAATAAAAAACACGAAGGTAAGAAAGAGGTGTTGTTAGACGATTATTTAAGACGATTTATGGTTAAAAACTTCGATATAGATAATATTTAATAAAATTATTAATTAATGCTTATTTAATAATTTTTTTTTCTTTAGCAATATTATAAAATGGGTGGCGGTTTAATGCAACTAGTAGCTTACGGTGCACAAGATGTGTACCTTACGGGTAATCCCCAAATCACTTTCTGGAAAGTGACCTACAGACGACACACTAACTTTGCTATGGAAAGTATCGAACAAACGTTCAACGGACAAGCCGATTTCGGACGCCGTATTCAATGCACTGTTTCCAGAAACGGAGACCTTGCATACAGAACATATTTACAAGTAACTCTCCCTGAAATTAATCAAGATGATGAACCTGGTGCAACCAACGTCTATGCTAGATGGTTGGATTGCCCCGGGGAACAAATGATCTCCATGGTTGAAGTAGAAATCGGTGGTCAGAGAATCGACCGACAATATGGTGACTGGATGCACATCTGGAACCAATTGACCCAAACTTCCGAACAAGAAGATGGTTACTCCAAAATGGTCGGTAACACCACGCAACTTACTTACTTGACAGACCCCGCCTTTGCTGACGTAGCAACTGCTTGTGGCGCTGCAAATGTTCCTGAAGCTGTATGTGCTCCTCGCAATGCTCTTCCAGAAACAACTCTATACGTTCCTCTCCAATTCTGGTTCTGTAGAAACCCCGGTCTTGCTTTGCCTTTGATTGCTTTGCAATACCACGAAGTTAAGGTTAATATCGAAATTCGCCCAATGGACGAATGCCTTTTCGCCGTTAAAAACGTAAATGAATCCGGAGGAACTGCCGCCAACGTTAAAGCGACCGGTGCTTACGCCAAATCTTTGGTTGCCGCCTCTCTTTACGTCGATTACATCTTCCTTGATACTGATGAACGAAGACGTATGGCACAAAACCCACACGAATATTTGATTGAACAACTTCAATTCACTGGTGATGAATCTATCGGTTCCTCTTCCAACAAAATCAAGTTGAATTTCAATCATCCATGCAAAGAACTTGTATGGGTCGTCCAGCCTGACTCCAACGTCAGTTACTGTGACTCTTTCGTCCAAGACAAGGTTCTTAACAAAGCTTTGGGCGCTCAGCCATTTAACTACACTGATGCCGTCGATGCTTTGCCAAATTCCATCCGTGCTTACAGTTCCACCAAACAATTGAATAACGGTTCCGCCGGTGCCGCCAACACAGGTGTTATTGGTTCTGATGGTTTGTTCCAATCTCCAAGTGCCAACTCCGCCGTTGCCGCCGGAACTGAAGCAAGTGGTGCTATTGGCGCCGCTGTCGCCGAATTGACCGGTGCCTTCCCTGCTGGCGCCGAACTTCACGGTGTTTCTGATGCTGGAGCATTCGTTCTTGCTGAAACTGCCTTGAAAATGCACTGTTGGGGTGAAAATCCAGTTGTAACTGCCAAACTTCAATTGAACGGCCAAGACCGCTTCTCTGAACGTGAAGGAAGTTACTTCGATTTGGTTCAACCATTCCAACATCACACGCGCACTCCAGACACTGGTATTAACGTTTATTCGTTCGCTCTTCGCCCTGAAGAACACCAGCCATCTGGAACCTGTAACTTCAGTCGTATTGACAACGCCACTCTCCAGTTGGTCGTTTCCGCTGCTGCCATCGGCACAGCCAATACTGCCAAAGTCCGCGTATATGCCACTAACTACAACGTTCTTCGTGTAATGAGTGGTATGGGTGGTCTTGCTTACTCGAACTAAGTTAATTTTTGTTGCCATTTCTGGTCTCAAATTTTAATTTTAATCTTTTAATTTATTAAAAATCATATAATTTCAAATTTAAATTTTATGATTATTTTTACAAAGAAAAATTAACATAAATCAAAAAAAAATTAGACATTTTAGAATAATATTTAACGTATAATTAAATATTATAAAATACATTATAAGTCATCTGTTGATGTTATACTCGCAACTTTTCTGTAATATAATATTTGAAAACACATTATCAAATTAATAAATAATCCTCCTGTACCCAACGAAATCGTCGGTAAATCATTAATTATTAATCCATGTATTATTTGACAAATATACCCCAATGTTTGCAAAATATAAGATGTCAAACTAATATCTAGCGATGTCTTTGTCTTATAAAATTTATAAATTTGTGGTAATTTATATAAAAAAGTACCTATCGCACTAATCCATCCGAATATTAACGAATTCATTAAAGTAATAAAATTTATTTATTTAATTACTTTATTTAATATGTTTGTTTTTTTAGTGTATTTCACCGCCGCGTAGCCGAAGGACTAAATGCAGCGTCGCTTCCTTTTGTACATTGTAATCGCTTAGCGTTCTACCAGATTCCAGTTGCTTTCCAGCAAAAATCAAGCGCTGCTGGTCGGGCGGAATTCCCTCCTTGTCTTGAATCTTTTGTTTTACATTTTCGATCGTATCGGATGGTTCTACATCCAAGGTGATCGTTTTGCCTGTGAGTGTCTTTACGAAAATCTGCATAATATAAATATATTTGACGAATATTATTTAAATCATTTTGTTAATTAATTTATTTCATATAACAAACTCCTACACCAGCAATAAT